>Ga0315338_1000934_pt1 | contig 46606 bp, 49 predicted proteins | sample ASW8metaG_FD_204518 | JGI IMG/M metagenome (GOLD analysis project Ga0315338, IMG submission 204518) | Ammonia-oxidizing marine archaeal communities from Monterey Bay, California, United States - ASW #8 | ecosystem: Environmental > Aquatic > Marine > Coastal | place: USA: California | collected... | reverse complement strand
TGGTGAAGGGCGCGACGCGCTGGTTGCGGATTGGGTCCTTCTCGCTACAGCCATCCGAATTTCTCAAGCCGGCGCTGATTGTCACCGTGGCCTGGCTGTTTGCCGAGACCAAGCGCGGCGCGCCGATACCCGGTCAGACCATCGCTTTCGGTCTTTATCTGCTGGCGGTGGCGATGCTGATGCTGCAGCCGGACTTTGGGCAATCGGTATTGCTGACCCTGTGCTTTGGCGGCGTGTTCTTTGTGTCCGGCATGCCGTGGCAGTGGATTGGTGGCTTGGCGGGATTGACAGTTGGCGGCTCCACTCTGGCCTATTTCAGCCTCCCCCACGTGGCCGACCGGGTGCAGCGATTCATCAATCCGGAAAATGCCGACACCTATCAGATTGACCGTGCGACTGAGGCGATTGCCCGCGGCGGCATTGCTGGGGTGGGGCCGGGTGAGGGCGAGGTGAAAGACTTGCTGCCTGATGCCCACACCGACTTCATATTCTCTGTGGCGGCTGAGGAATTCGGCCTGCTCGCCTCGCTGTCGATCATCGGCTTGTTTGCAATATTCGTGACGCGGGCGTGGATGCAGGCGATGCGTTTGAATGATCATTTTGCCCAGCTGGCCGTGGCCGGTTTGTCCTTGCAATTTGGACTGCAGGCGCTCGTCAACATCTCCGTGAACTTGAACCTCATTCCACCAAAGGGCATGACTCTCCCCTTCGTTTCCTATGGAGGGTCCTCCATGCTTGCGCTTGCCTTTGGTGCCGGACTTATTCTGGCCTTCACCCGTCGCCGTCCCGGCACATACATGCCGCGGATAGACGTATGACGCCGCGTCGTTGCCTGATTGCGGCAGGCGGTACCGGTGGTCATATCTTTCCCGCCCGTGCCGCAACCGACGCGCTGAATGCGCGCGGCTGGCAGGTGCGTCTGGTGACGGATGCGCGCGGGCTCAAGCATACGGAAGACTTTCCGGCGGTCGCCGTGGATGAAATCCACGCGGCAAGCCCGTCGACGAAGAACCCGATCAAGCTGGCCAAGGCGGCGATGGAGCTGTCTCAGGGTTTCCTGCAGGCCCAGAAGATAATCGGATCGTGGAAACCGGATGTGGTGGCAGGCTTTGGCGGTTATCCGGCATTCCCAGCGCTGGGTGCCGCGCGGATGGCGGGTGTGCCCTTTGCCATTCACGAGCAAAACTCCGTGCTGGGTCGGGTCAATCGTGTGTTTGCTGACAATGCGGGTTTCATCGCCTCGGGCTTTGAGCGACTGGATCGTCTGTCCCGCAAGGCGCAAAAGCGTCATATCCTGACGGGCAATCCCTTACGCCAGCCTATTCTGGACGCACGGGAGGCGGGCTATCCGGCACTGACGGCGGACGGGCGGATCAATATTTTGATCCTCGGCGGCAGCCTGGGTGCACGGCTTCTCTCGGAGACCGTTCCGGCGGCGATCGCAAAACTCCCAGAATCGCTACGATCTCGCCTTGATGTCGTCCAACAGACCCGCGAAGAGTCGCTGGACATGGCACGATCCCTTTATTCAGACGCTGGCGTGAACGCCGTCTGTGAGCCCTTCTTTGAAGATGTGGGCGCGCTATATGCCGCCTCGCATCTGGTGATTGGGCGCGCCGGAGCTTCTACGGTTTCCGAGGTTGCCGGCGTTGGTCGCCCAGCGATCTTTTGCCCGCTCGGTATTGCCGCCGATGATCATCAGACCGCCAATGTGGACGGGCTGGTCAAGGCGCTTGCCGCCGACCTTGTCCCTGAGCCAAAATTTAAGACGGAGGCGCTGGCGGCGCTTCTGGAAACCCGTTTGTCCAATGTCGAAGATCTGGTCGAGCGCGCCGCAGCGGCGCGCACGCTGGGTCGCCCCGACGCCCACACCGCACTGGCAAAGGCCGTAGAAGGTCTTGTCACAGGAGCCCTGGTATGAATTTCGCCTCTTTGCCCTTCCCGGTCGGACCGGTTCATTTTGTCGGTATTGGCGGCATTGGCATGAGCGGCATTGCCGAGGTGATGCTCAATCTGGGCTATCAGGTGCAGGGTTCCGACATCAAGGCCAATCCGAATGTTGAGCGTCTGCGCAAGCAGGGCGCAAAGATTGCCATCGGGCATGCCGGGGACAATGTTGAGGGTGCGGGCGCGATTGTCGTCTCGTCGGCGATCCGGCCTGAAAATCCCGAGCTAATTGCTGCGCGTGCGAACAAAATTCCCGTCGTGCGCCGTGCGGAAATGCTGGCGGAGCTGATGCGGCTGAAATTCGCCGTCGCCGTTGGCGGCACACACGGCAAGACGACCACGACGTCCCTGGTCTCAGTGCTGATGGATGCGGCCGGCGTTGATCCGACCGTCATCAATGGCGGTATTATTTCGGCCTATGGCTCCAATGCCAAGGTGGGGCTGGGCGACTGGATGGCCGTCGAGGCCGACGAGTCCGACGGTTCCTTCCTGAAATTGCGCGGTACAGTGGCGATCGTCACCAATATCGATCCCGAGCACATGGAGCATTACGGCGATTTTGACACGCTGCGCGAAGCCTTCTTCCAGTTTGTCGAGAACCTGCCCTTCTACGGCTTTGCGGTGCTGTGTACCGATCATCCCGAAGTGCAATCCCTGGCCAGCCGGGTCGAGGATCGCCGGGTGATTACCTATGGATTCAACCCGCAGGCCGATGCCCGCATTGAAAATCTTCGCATGGATCCGACGGGCGGCACCTTTGATGTGTGCTTCCGATTGCGTGGCCAGGATGAGGTGATCTGGCGCGATATTTTCCTGCCAATGATGGGCGAGCACAATATTCTCAATGCCGTTGCGGCACTGGCCACGGCGCGCGAGCTGGGCCTGACGGTTGAGGGCGCAAAGGAAGCGCTGGGCAGTTTTGGCGGCGTGAAGCGTCGTTTCACCAAGACCGGCACCTGGAATGGTGCTTCAATCATTGATGATTACGGCCACCACCCGGTGGAGATTGCCGCCGTGCTGAAAGCTGCACGTCAGGCGTCCACCGGCAAGGTGATCGCCGTGATGCAGCCGCACCGCTATTCGCGCCTGGCTGATCTGTTTGAGGACTTCTCAACCTGCTTCAACGATGCTGACAGCGTCATGATCACACCGGTCTTTGCGGCGGGTGAAGAGCCGCTGGAAGGTGTCAGCCAGGACAGTCTGGTGGAATCTCTGATTGCCCACGGCCATCGTGAGGCTTCCTCTGTCACCCGCGAAACCGTGGCGGCCGAAGTCGCCAAACGCACCGAGCCGGGCGATGTGGTCGTCTGTCTAGGTGCCGGCGATATCACAGGCTGGGCCTATGCGCTGCCGGATGAGCTGGAGGCGCTGGGTTGAAGCAAGCGCATAACGCCTTTCCTCACCCGCTTGCGGGGGAGGGGAACCACGAAGTGGTGGAGGGGGAAATCTCGCTCCGCTCGCCCCCCTTCGAACGGCATTCGCCGCCCACTTCCCCCGTGAACGGGGGAAGAAAGTAATTGTCGCTCCTAGAAAAACTCCCACCCGTCCGCGGCAAATATATCGAAGCTGCATCCCTCGCAGACGTGACCTGGCTTCGCGTGGGCGGGCCAGCCGACGTGCTCTACCTGCCTGCAGACGAGTCTGATCTGGCGCGGTTCCTTGCCGAGACGCCGACGGATATTCCCGTGCATGTGCTCGGCGCTGGCTCCAATACGTTGGTGCGGGATGGTGGTGTTCGGGGCGTCGTGGTGCGGTTGGTCGGGCCGTTTGCCAAGACAGAGGCGCTGGGTGAAAACCGGCTGCGTGCGGGGGCAGGGGCTTTGGACAAGATGGTGGCCAAGGCGGCGGCCAAGGCCGGTATTGGCGGGATGGAATATCTTGTTGGTGTGCCGGGCACGATTGGCGGCGCGCTGCGGATGAATGCGGGCTGCTACGAGCAGGAGACCAAGGATATTGTGCGCGAGGTGATCGCGCTGGACCGGGCGGGGCGACGCATCATCGCGACGCCTGAGGAGCTGGCCTATAGCTATCGCCATTGCGAGGCGCCGGCGGACTGGGTCTTTGTTGAGGCGGTCCTGGAAGGCTTCGCGGATGATCCCGAAGCGATTACTTCGCGTATGAATCAAATCACGGCGCGGCGCGAAACCACGCAGCCGATCCGCGAGAAAACCTCCGGTTCCACCTTCGCCAATCCCGATGTGCCGGGCACGCCGAATGCGCGCTCGACCTGGAAGCTGATTGATGAAGTGGGTGGGCGAGGCCAGCGTGTGGGCGGGGCGTCATTTTCCGAACAGCATTGCAATTTCCTGATCAATGACGGCACGGCCACGGCTTCAGACCTGGAAGAACTGGGTGAAGTTGTTCGGGCCAAAGTCAAAGAGAAAACTGGTGTCGCGCTGCGCTGGGAAGTGCGCCGGATCGGTGAAAAGAAAGAAGACGCATCATGACAAAACGTATCGCCGTCCTTCTGGGTGGATTGTCGCCGGAGCGTGAGGTGTCCCTGGTCTCAGGCAGGGCCTGTGCGGATGCGCTGCGCAGCAAGGGCTATGATGTGGTGGAGATTGATGCGACGCGGGATGTGGCGCAGCAGCTTAAGGAGGCTGATCCGGATATCGTGTTCAACGCGCTGCATGGCGAGTGGGGCGAGGACGGGCGGATCCAGGGCATTCTGGAGCATTTCGGCAAGCCCTACACGCATTCCGGTGTACTGGCCTCGGCGCTGGCAATGGACAAGCAGCGCGCCAAGGCGACGTTGGAGGCGGCGGGCATTCCTTGCCCGGAAGGTTTTATCGCCAACCGTTTTGAGGCGGCCAAGTCTCACGCCATGAAGCCACCCTATGTGGCCAAGCCAAATGCGCAGGGTTCCTCGGTGGGTGTGCACATCATTCTGGAGGGGGCCAACCGCCCGCCGGCAGATCTGGGCGCGCCGGATTGGGGCATGGGCGATGAGGTGCTGATCGAGCGCTATATCCCCGGTCGTGAGCTGACCGTGGCGGTGATGGGTGACCGTCCGTTGGCCGTCACCGAGATCATCGCCAATACAGAGTTTTATGATTACGAGGCCAAATACTCGGCTGGCGGGTCGACTCATATTTTACCAGCGCCGGTGCCTGAGGCCATCGCGGAACAGGCCAAATCGCTTGCTGTCAAAGCGCATCAGGCCCTGGGTTGCATGGGTATGACCCGATCTGACTTTCGCTATGATGAATCAGCAAAACAGCCCCTATGGTTACTGGAAATTAACACCCAGCCGGGCATGACATCTACATCTTTGGCGCCAGAACAGGCGTCGTACTGCGGGATCGCGTTTGAAGATCTCGTAGAATGGATGGCGGAGAATGCGTCGTGTCTAAGGTAAGACGTGCCGGGTCGAAAAAATCGACCCGTCGCAAGTCGAGCCATCGGTCCGCCGCGGTGTCTGCACCGCGGCGTTTGCGTAACTGGCTTGAAGCACAAGTTCGAGGAGCGCGTTACCGAGTGGCGAATGCTGCCCGTTTGGGAGCGATAGCGGCTGCGTGCCTGCTCGCCCTGACGATTGGTGGACTGGCCCTGTTTGGACAACTCGATGATGTCGGTGATCTGGCGATCAACAAGGCGCAGACACGCCTGGCGCAGGCGGGTTTTGCTGTCGACAGTGTTGATGTGACCGGCGCCCGCGGCGAAGTGGCCGAAAGCATTGCCGCAGCGACCGGCATCTATCGCGGACAATCCATTTTTGATGTTGATCCGGAGACTGTACGTCTGCGTGTGGAATCTCTCCCATTGGTGCGCACCGCGACTGTGGCACGCCTTTGGCCCAATCGTATTGCTGTGGTGGTGGAGACCCGTGATGCCTACGCGCTGTGGCAGGTCAACGGCACGCTGAATGTGATTGACCATGAGGGTGTGGTGATCGCTCCGGCCGACCCTGATGAGCGCCCGGATTTGCCGCTGGTGGTGGCGACCGGGGCGAATGATCAAGTTGTCGAAATCGTAGAAACCCTGAGCCTGCACCCGATCATTCGCGATCGTGTGGTGGGAGCGATCCGGGTTGGCGAGCGTCGCTGGAATTTGCGCCTCGATACAGGCGCCGACGTGAAACTGCCTGCGCGAGACATGCGCGCGGCTGTGGCGCTGTTGGCAAGCTTGCAGGCGGATCGTGGATTGTTGGGCCTGAATGCGGTGAGTTTTGATTTGCGTGGCGATGGCAATCTCATTGTGCGGCCACGAACCGAAGATTCCGCCCCGGAGCGTCGAGCATGAGCGTGTTTGGTTTTTTGCAAGGTCGCACAGCGCGTACAGCCCCGAAAGCTGCCAATACCGGCGTTTGCGCGGCGCTGGATGTCGGTTCGTCGAAGATTGCCTGCTTCATCGCCAAGACCGATCCTACGATTTCTGGACCCCGACCTCGCGTGGTCGGTGTGGGCCACCAGTCCAGTCGAGGCATGCAGAGCGGCGCAGTTGTCGATATGGATGCGGCGACGACGTCAATCCGGGCTGCGATCGAGCAGGCGGAGCGCATGGCCGGACAGGCGGTCAATTCAGTTTCTGTGACATTGTCGGCCGGACAACCGACCAGTACACGCCTCGCGGCCGAGATCGATCTGGCCCAGCGTGAAGTGACCGACCGTGATCTGCGCAGCCTGCTGAATGGCGCGCTGGCGCAATTCGATGTTGCAGACCGGGTTGTGCTGCACGCAATTCCCCTGGCCTGGACGGTGGATGAGCATCGCGGCGTGCGCGACCCGCGCGGCATGTTTGGTCGCAAGCTGGGCGTGGACGTTCACGTTATCACGGCTGCCAAGGGGCCGCTGCGCAATCTGATGACCTGTGTTGAGCGCTGTCACCTTGATCTCAGAAGCGTGGTTGCGACGCCCTATGCATCCGGTTTGTCGGCGCTCGGCGATGACGAAATAAAGCTTGGCGTGACCCTGATTGATATGGGCGCGGGTGCGACGACGGCCTCGGTCTTTGCTGAGGGGGCATTGCAGCATATCGATGCTATTCCGGTCGGCGGAATTCATGTGACCTCGGATATCGCCCGCGGCATGTCCGCTCCACTTGCGGCAGCTGAGCGGCTCAAGACCCTATATGGTTCGGCGCTGGACAGTCCGGATGATGACCAGCAGATGATTGAAGTTCCTGCTGTCTCTTCGGGTGGGTCCGCTGTTTATGAATCCGTGCCTCGCTCACTGCTGAACTCAATCGTTCGTCCGCGTCTGGAGGAGACCTTCGAGTTGATCCGCGACCGCCTCGAAGCGGCGGGTGTCGGCCGCGCGGCCGGGCGTCGTCTGGTTTTGACCGGCGGGGCGTCGCAATTGCCGGGCACGACCGAACTGGCGACCCGGGTTTTTGGCAAGCAGGTCCGATTGGCAGGCCCTACCGGCGTGACCGGGCTGGGCGATGCCGTCTCCGGCCCCGCATTTAGTGCCGTTGCCGGTGTGGTGCGCCGCGAGACGCGCGGTGCCGCCGAAGCGATTTCTGGCCCACCGGTATTGTCCGGCGTGCGGGCGCAGTCGATGGCACCGTCTGACAAGACAGAGATGAATGGCGGCACAATGTGGCGCTGGCTGGCTGAGAGTTTCTAAAGACCTCGCGATTCTTCCAACTCTTGACCGTGGTGCTACTGGGTAGTATTTTCGGGTGGGAGCTTATTCATGACATTCAAATCCTCAGTATCCCTTACCGACGAGCAGCACCTGTTCGCCAAATCTCTGGTCGAGGCGGGGCGCTATTCCAGTGTCAGCGCGGTGTTGCAGCAGGGTATTGATATCCTGCGCCGGGGTCTGGAAGGCGAGGCGCTCGAGCGCGAAGCCTTGCGTGAAGTCTTGAAGAGCCGCCGCCAGGGTGCCTTTGTTGACGGCGCAGAGCTGGATAATCGCCTGGCGCGCATGATCGCCAAGAAGCGCGGCGATCATGACGCGACGGATTGAATTTTCCGCTGAGGCCGAACGTGATTTTGAACTGATTTTTGATCACCTTCTCGAGAGCTATCTCGGATTTGGAGAGGGTGTTGAGTCGGCTCTGGATCATGCGGAGGCGCGGACACTGGAAATCCGGCGTGATGCCGAGCGAATTTTGATCGCACCGGATCGCGGAGAGATATATGATGATCTACTTCCGGGCCTGCGACATCTGACGATCGGCCGGGCGATCTACTGGTTTGACTATAATGATGCGAGTGATGTGATGCGTGTGCTGGCGGTGTTTTTCGGCGGTCAGGACCATATCCGGCAGATGCTGACCCGCTTGCTGGCGGACTGAGCAGGGATGGTCGAATTCCATTCCTGAAATTGGTGACCGTCTCACCGCCTATTCCTTGTAAAAAATTTACCTCTCTTAACTCTCGCTTAAGCGTGTTGGGTGGAAAGTCCGCGGTGACTCTCTGTTAACCAAAAAATTGTTCACGGGTTCCGCCATGACGCTTAATCTCTCCCTCCCAGAATCTTCCGATCTTCGTCCCCGTATTGTCGTGTTCGGCGTCGGTGGTGCCGGCGGCAATGCCGTCAACAACATGATCGAATCGAAATTGGCGGGTGTTGATTTTGTTGTGGCCAATACAGATTCGCAGGCGCTGACTCGGTCGAGTGCCGAGCAGAAGGTGCAAATGGGCGCTGCGATTACCCAGGGATTGGGCGCGGGTGCGCGACCGGAAGTGGGTGAGCAGTCGGCCGAAGAATCCAATGATGAGATCCGTGAGCACCTGGCGGGCGCTCATATGGTCTTTATTACTGCGGGCATGGGCGGCGGCACCGGTACCGGTGCTGCGCCAGTGGTGGCCAAGATCGCACGTGAAATGGGCATTCTCACTGTAGGCGTCGTGACCAAGCCATTCCACTTTGAAGGCACACGCCGCATGAAGCTGGCTGAGGGCGGTATCGATCAGCTGCAGGATCATGTGGATACGCTGATCATTATTCCAAACCAGAATTTGTTCCGCATCGCGACCGAGAAAACGACGTTCGCCGAAGCCTTCTCAATGGCCGACCAGGTGCTGCATTCGGGTGTGCGCGGGATTACCGATCTGATGGTGATGCCGGGCCTGATCAATCTTGACTTTGCCGATGTGCGCGCCGTGATGAATGAGATGGGCAAGGCGATGATGGGCACCGGTGAGGCCAGTGGCGAGAAGCGCGCTGTGGAAGCCTCCCAGGCGGCGATCTCCAATCCATTACTGGATGATGTGTCGATGAAGGGTGCGACCGGCGTGCTGATCAATATCACCGGCGGCTATGACATGACGCTGTATGAGGTTGATGAAGCGGCCAATGAGATTCGATCCGAAGTGGATTCGGAAGCCAATATCATCGTTGGTTCGACCTTCGACGAGAATATGGATGGAACCATGCGTGTGTCTGTGGTTGCGACCGGAATTGAAGCGGAAGCGGCACTGGCAGCCGATCCTCGCAATCGTGCGCGGGGTGCGGCTCCTGTTGAGCGCACACCCAATGATGCCATTCTTCCCTGGAAGCGCTTGAATAACGAGCGTCCGGGTCGGGTGAATGTCGAAGCCCCAGCCGAAATTCCAACAGCGGATATTCCAGCGGCGCTCGATACGTCTGCACCCACGCCAGCCAGTGATCGTCAGAGTGAGATGGAAACGGCAGCGGAAACCGCGCCGGCCGAGCCCTATGTGGCGCCGATTGAAGTGGCATCGCATGTCGAGGCCGATCGGCAGTCGCCCGCTCCACAAATTCACGCTGATCAAGCCCGGCTCGCTGCGGAAGCGCAAACTTTGAATGAGCGTTACCTTGAACGTCGTGAGGCGGAAGCACGGCGTGCGCCGTCCGTACCCGCCTCGGCTGCACTGGCTCCGGAAAAGACTGAAAAGCCCAAGCGAGGTGGTTTTTCCCTGTTTGGTCGCCGTCGCAAAATCGTTGAACCAACACCGGTTGCACCGACCATGACACAACCTGTCGCCGCCCCGGTGGCCCCACCCGTTGCCCCGACCCTGCCTGCGGACACAACGCCTCGGCCGCCAACAGGCGATCTTTTTGGGGCCAGTCTGGACGAGGGAGATCTGGAAATTCCGGCCTTCCTGAGACGTCAGGCGAATTAACAGCGGGTTAAGCGTAACAAAACGCAACAAAGCTTTTATTGTATTAGAGCCGCTCCCGTCGTTTGGTGACATCGAGGGGCGGCTTTTCTATGTCGCACAACGATAACAAGAACAAAAACGGCGTAGTATTGTGATCAATCGGCAAACATTGGCCGCACCCGTGGTGTGTGCAGGCGTAGGGCTCCACTCTGGAGACCGGGTACGTCTCGTTCTGAAGCCCGCCTTGGCTGGCACAGGCATTCTCTTTATCCGCACAGACATCACCGATCGCGATAATCGAATACCGGCCCGCGCAGACAGCGTCACCGGTGTCCGTCTGGGTACCACTATCAGCAATGATGGGGGTGTTTCCGTTGCGACTGTAGAGCATCTGATGGCGGCGTTTGCCGGCCTGGGTGTTGATGATGTGGTGATTGATATTGATGGTAGCGAAGTGCCGGTGATGGACGGATCGTCCGCCCCCTTCGTCAAGCTTATCCGCCAGGTGGGTTTGCAGGCGCATGCTGTTCCGCGTCGGGCGATCCAGGTGCTCAAGCCGGTTACCGTTGAGACTGAAGGTCGTCATTGCACCTTTCTTCCAGCCTTGAAGCCTGCGATTGAAGTGGAAATCCAGTTCGAACACTTCGCCGTCGGTCGTCAAAATTGTGCCTTTGAAGTGTCGCCGGATATTTTCTCCAACGATATCGCTGCGGCTCGCACCTTTGGTTTTCAGCGTGATTTTGATGCGCTGCTTGCCGCAGGCCTGGCCCGCGGCGGCTCGATGGATAATGCCATCGTGCTGGATGATACCGGTGTGGCGAATCCCGAAGGACTACGCTTCGACGACGAATTCGTTCGCCACAAGGCGCTGGATGCTCTCGGTGATATTTATCTGGCGGGTGCCCCGATTATCGGACTGTATATTGCGAACCGTCCCGGTCACGCGATCAATAATGTCGCGTTGAAGGCTCTGCTGGCCGACAAAACCGCCTGGAAAATGGTTGATATGCGGGATGATTCAATGAACAGCGCTGCGGTCGCTCAAAGCTGATCACCCGCGATTTCGCGAGAGACAAGACAGCCTCCCCGGGACACTGGGGAGGCTGTCTCGCATTCGGCTCTATTCGTCGGGTTGCACCATGCGACGGCGACGCATTTGCGGCGCGGCAAGGTCTCTTGGTGATGCCGAGGGCAGGAAGGCGTAGCGCGTACCACCGGCTTCCAATACGAGGGTGAGGTGGCCCAGCGCCGCATTGCCGATATTGGCGTACGGGATATCCGCGAAATTGAGGTTTTCCAGCGCGATGCTGGCCCCGGAGATGTGGGCTTCTCCCACATAAGGCGCGGCATAGCGTGGGATGCTTGAGCCGACGGTCCGCATTTGCCCGGTTTCCACCAGCACATCGGTCAGATCGAGGGTTTCGACATATTGGATCGGCAGCATGATGCCGCCGGGATTGCCCGAGTCGAGATGCGCTTCCATCGTCTGCCCACCGATTTCCAGATCCACATTCATGATCCGGCTATCACTGTTTAACTCACCCCAATTTTCGTCGCTGACGAGATCATTCTCTCCCACTCGAAGAGTCCAGGCACCGTAATCAAGCTCGATGCGAAAGTCCTGCAGGATTGAGATCGGCAGCACGCCCACGATTTCCTCCGGCATCGGGAAGATATCATCCGCCATGACCACGAATTCTTGCGCGCCCAATTCAAGATCACCCAGACCAAACGCGCTGACCCGGTATTGCTGCATAGGAAGTTGATTGCCGCCCGGGCGACCGACCATGATTTCCTCGCCGGTATATTCGCCGGACAATTGATCGGCGAAGCTTTGCAGGATCAGGCCGCCGGAGGCGCCGGTGTCCAGAATAAAGACGCCCTCAACCCCGCCAATGCTGGCGCGGACCTGGGGGCGGGCGTTGGGGATGAGTTCAATCCATGTGACCTCGGGGGAGGCATCCCGTGCGCTGGCCATGTCTGAATTGGCGTGAACGAAAGGCGTGGCGCTGATCAGCAATAATCCTGCTGCGAAAATACTCGACCTGAAAAGTGTTTGCTGCATAATGTTTTCCATAGCTCTAATCGATATATCGATTAGTAATATTGAAAATATGCAAAAAGAAAAGTGCCCGCCAGATGAATAATCGGACAGAATCACCGGCGAAGACTGTGCTCACTGAGATGGAAGGGGCTGCGCTGGCGGTCATTATGCGTGAAGGGCCGTGTACGGCTTATTCCGTCAAGCAGGCGTTTGAGCAATCGCCCAGCGATGATTGGAGCGGCTCTGCCGGGGCGGTTTATCCGATGATCAAGCGACTCGAAGTGGCCGGGTTGATTGATCAGCGAGCCGCTGAGGGCGGCCGCAAATCCCGCCAATTAAGCCTGACAGAAGCCGGGCAGGCCCAAATGCGAGCCTGGTTGCTCGATTACCAGCGCGCAATTGCCCCCGGATTTGACCCGCTGCGCACTCGCCTGCATTTCCTCGATCTTGTGAGTGACGATATTTCGCGCGAATTTGTCGTTAGCGTCAAGGAAGCTTTGACTGAGCAATTGCAGGCTCCGCCGGCTCCTTCCGGCGCGTTGAAATTGCGGGCGGAACGACTCTATGCAGGCTGGATTCAGGCGCGTCTGGACTGGCTGGCATCGCTCTAGGGGCGATTTAATCCCACTTCTCCTGAACCAGCCCTTTTGCCGGGACGAATGATCCGCTACAACACTCTGTAAATCAGCGGCACTTGCGCCGCGCCAGCTATAGAGTCGCGTCCATATGTCCTTTTCGTCCCGATTGATGATTCCGGTTCTCATGTCTGCAGTGCTTGGTGCGTGCGCCAGCTCTCCCACAGAATCTGTGGCCTATATCGAACGCCCGGCTGAGACTATTTACGGCGAAGCCTTCGACTCGATGAGTAATGGCAGCTACCGAATGGCGGCGCTTCAATATGATGAGGTCGAGCGTCAGCACCCGTATTCGGAATGGGCCCGTCGCTCAATGCTGATGGCCGCCTTCGCCAACTATCAGGCCAATAATTATGAAGAAGCGATTTCCGATGCCGAGCGTTTCATCGCATTGCATCCCGGCAATCGCAGCACGCCATACGCCTATTATCTGATCGCGATCTCCTATTTCGAACAGATTGTGGATGTCGGCCGCGATCAGGCGACAACTCAGCAAGCCATGCAGGCGCTCGAACAAGTGGTCCGCCGGTATCCCGAGAGCCGCTACGCGACAGATGCGCGTCTGAAAATCGACATGACGCGTGACCACCTCGCTGGCAAGGAAATGGAAATTGGTCGCTGGTATCTACGCCGAAATTACCACCTGGCTGCGATCAATCGATTCCAGAATGTAATTAATGAATACGGCACCACATCTCATGTACCCGAGGCGCTGCATCGTCTTGTGGAATCATATGTGGCGATCGGTATTTCTGACGAAGCACGCCAGGTTGGCGCGGTGCTGGGGCACAATTTCCCCGGCAGTGAATGGTATGAAGACAGTTACGGTCTTCTCAGCCGCTCGGGCATCGCCGTTGATGATTTGATCGACCAGGAAGATCCAACCTATCTCGAGCGCGCCATGCGCCGACTGTTTGGCTGATTTTCCGCAGGGGAGAGGCGCGACGGCCTGAATGCTGCAATCGCTCTCCATTCGCAATGTCGTTTTGATCGACGCGCTCGATGCGTCGTTTGATGCCGGCCTGTGTGCGCTGACGGGTGAGACCGGAGCCGGTAAATCTATTTTGCTGGGTGCGCTGGGTCTGGCGACAGGCGACCGTGCGGAGCGCACACTTGTCCGGCATGGCACCACTGAGGCGCGTGCCACGGCCGAGTTTGATCTTCCTGCGCATCATGCTGCCCGCCAAATTTTAAATGATGCCGATATTGATATCGAGCCGGGTGAGGCGATCATTTTGCGTCGTCGGCTCGGCGAAGACGGCCGGTCTCGCGCGTTTATCAATGATCAACCCGCCAGTGTCGGCCTGTTGCGACAGCTCGGTGAGGTAATGCTGGAAGTGCATGGCCAGCACGATGGACGCGGTCTGCTGGATCCCAAGACCCATCGCGGTCAGCTCGACACCTTTGCAGCACACCCGAAACTTCTGACTACCTGCCGCACGGCCTGGACGGTGCTGGCGGACGCACGCTCTCTGCTGGGCGATCTGGTGGAAGCCAATAATGCGTCCAATTCCGAACAGGATTTTCTGCGTCACGCACTGGGTGAGCTGGAACAGCTCAACCCGATTGCCGATGAAGAGCCGGCCCTGGCCGAGGAACGTCAGTTTTTGATGGGGGCCGAGCGGGCCTTGGGCGACCTTCAGGACGCGCAGCAAGCCCTCGCGGGAGCAGGCGGCGGCGACGCAGGTGGAGGATTGGAAACCCGTCTCAACACGGCCCTGCGAGGGCTGGAGCGGGCGCGTGATCAAATTGGCTCGGCCGGAATGGCCGGTGCGGCGCTTGAGCGGGCTTCCAGTGCGATTGACCGGGCATTGATTGAATTTGGCGAGGCGGGTGATGCGCTCGACGATGCGGCGTCAGCGTTTGATGTTGAGCCCGGGCGGCTTGAGGCGGTTGAAGAACGCCTGTTCGCGCTGCGGGCAATGGCGCGCAAGCATGAGGTGTCAACCGAGGCGCTGGTGGATTTGCATGCGCGTTTCGCGGCGCAGTTGGACGCCATCGATAATGCCGGTGCGCGAATTGCGGAGGCGGAACGCGCCGTGCAGGCGGCGCAATCGGTTTATGATGATGCCGCTGCGGCCCTGACCAGAAGCCGCAAGGCTGCGGGTAAAACACTGGCAAAAGCCGTGGCGGGCGAGCTGGCTCCATTGAAGATGGACAAGGCGGGTTTTCGTGTCGCGTTGGCGAGTGGGTCCGGCAAGGCCGGGCCGACGGGCGTCGACACGGTAATGTTTGAAGTCTCGACGAATCCGGGCGCGCCCTTTGGTCCGATCGACAAGATCGCTTCCGGTGGTGAGCTGGCGCGTTTTGCCCTGGCTTTGAAGGTCTCGCTGGCGGGCGATGACGCTGGCCGCGTTCTGGTGTTTGACGAGGTTGATCAGGGGGTTGGCGGAGCGGTGGCTGATGCGGTTGGCCGTCGGTTGCAACGCCTGGCGCAAGCCGGGCAAACTCTGGTGGTGACGCACAGCCCGCAAGTGGCGGCGCAGGCCAGTCATCACTGGAAAATCGACAAAATTGACGATGGATCTGGCGGCGTGAAAACCACGTTGCGATTGTTGACCGGCGAGGCCCGTCGCGAAGAGATTGCGCGTATGTTGTCTGGCGCCGAGGTGACCGAGGCAGCGAGAGCACAGGCGGATGCGCTCATGGCCGTCGAGGTATGACGTCGTCGATCGCGTGGGTAATATCGCGATTGAGTTGCTCATCGGGTTTCGCTCAAATTTGTACAGAGCCGGACCGTGGATTTGCCCGACAACTTCCTGCAGGTTCTGGAACGTTTAAACCGGACGATTCGCTTTAGTATTCATGCGGGCAATGAAGCCTAGAGCTCGCGGCCGACGAGGTGACGAATGAGTGCGCTGAAGGATGTTGCAGACCTGACCGAGAGCGAGGCCCGCACAGAGCATGCGCGCCTGGCCAAGGAAATTCGTGCGCATGACAAGGCGTATTACCAGAATGATGCGCCGAAGGTATCGGACGCAATTTATGATTTACTGCGCCTGCGCCTGCTCGAGATAGAAGCCGCATTTCCACAATTGGTTGATTTGTTCAGCCCGAGCCAGACAGTAGGCGCCAAGCCGGGCGGCAAGTTTGGTGAGATCACGCATGCCGTGCCGATGCTCTCGCTGGGCAATGCGTTTAACGAAGAGGATGTGGCGGACTTCGTCGGTCGCGTGCGACGGTTTTTGGGCCTGTCGGAAGATCAGCACGTGGCGATTACCGCCGAGCCCAAGATTGACGGCCTGTCGGCCAATCTGCGTTATGAGAAGGGCCGGTTGATCCACGGGGCGACGCGTGGCGATGGCATGACGGGCGAGGATGTGACGCTCAATTTGCTGACCCTGCAGGATGTGCCGGAAACCTTGCCGGGGACGGGCTGGCCGGATGTTCTGGAAGTGCGCGGCGAGGTCTATATGAGCCATGCGGACTTTGCGGCGCTCAATGAACGCCAGGAAGAACGTGGCAAGCCCGCCTATAAAAATCCCCGCAATGCGGCGGCGGGATCCCTGCGCCAGATCGATCCGAAGATGACGGCGGAACGCCCGCTGCGCTATTTCGCCTATGCCTGGGGTGAAATGAGCGCTCCGATTGGCGAGACGCAGTTTGAGGCGGTGCAGCGCTTTGCCGATTGGGGCTTTGTCGTCAATGACATGATGAAGCGCTGCGACAGCGTTGAGGCGCTGCTGGAGGTCTATCGCGGCATAGAGGAAAGCCGGGCCGGGCTGGGTTATGACATTGATGGCGTGGTCTACAAGGTGGACCGGCTGGACTGGCAGGAACGTCTTGGGCAGGTGTCGCGAGCACCGCGCTGGGCGATCGCCCACAAATTCCCCGCCGAGCAGGCGACGACCCTGCTGGAAGCGATCGATATCCAGGTGGGTCGTACGGGTGCGCTGACGCCGGTCGCCCGGCTGACCCCGGTGACGGTGGGTGGTGTGGTGGTGACCAATGCCACCTTGCACAATCAGGACGAGATCGAACGCAAGGATATCCGCGCCGGCGATACGGTGGTGATCCAGCGCGCCGGTGATGTGATCCCGCAAGTGGTGCGCGTGACCAATGCCGACCGGGCCGGGCGCGGTGAGGCGTTTGATTTTCCGGTGATCTGCCCGGAATGCGGCAGTCATGCCGTTCGCGAGCATGATGAGAAGACCGGCAAGCTGGACGTGGTGCGGCGCTGTACGGGCGGTTTGATCTGCGGCGCACAGATCAAGGAGCGCCTGAAGCACTTTGTGGGCCGCAAGGCGTTTGACATTGAAGGCATGGGCACCAAGCAGATCGAGGCCTTCCACGATGAAGGCCTGGTGACCGAGCCGTCGCATATCTTCACGCTGAAGGCGCGCAACGCGGCGGGTGAGATCACACCACCCCTGCAAGAGCGTGAGGGCTGGGGCGAGACCAGTGCGAATAATCTGTTTGCCGCCATCGATGACCGGCGCGATATTGCGCTGCTGCGTCTGCTCAACGCTCTGGGGATCCGGCATGTAGGCGAGGGCACGTCCGGCCTGCTGGCGCGTTCCTATGGCAGCTGGGCTGCCATTCGTGCCGCTGCGGAGGGCCTGGAAGACGAAACCGTGCGCTCTGAGATGCTGGCGATTGACGGGATTGGCGAAACCGCCGTGGAAGCGCTGGACCAATATTTCGGCGAACCACAAAATCGCGACCTGCTGGACCGCCTGTCCGATCAGCTCAATGTCGCTGATGCCGAGCAGGTCAGTACCGATAGTCCGGTGGCCGGCAAGGTCGTGGTCTTCACCGGCACGCTGGAGCGTGTTACGCGCGATGAGGCGAAGGCCAAGGCGCAATCACTGGGCGCCAAAGTTTCTGGCTCGGTGTCAAAAAAGACCGATATATTGGTGGCAGGGCCAGGTGCCGGATCCAAGGCGAAGAAGGCGGCGGATCTGGGGATCGAGACGCTGACCGAGGATGAATGGTTTGCTTTAATCGGGGGGTGAGCGCTAGCTCAGCCACCCCTTCTTCGTCGCCATTTTGGCAAACCAGACCAACGCAAATGCGATCACCCAGATGACGCCTGTCATGATTGTGGTAACCAAATCGCCGTCCGGCGTCATATCGCTGGTGAGCTGATAGCCAAAGGACACAATCATGCCGAAGATCGCGATGGCATAGGCGTGGAAAGCCCAGGCCTTGCGCAGCAAGAGCAAAGCAGATCCGACGACCGACAGTGAAACACCCATGCCCCAGCCGGCCATCGCCCAAACCGGCATGGATTGAATAAATTCAATATAACCGGGGTAGGCGGCCAGATATTCTTCGTTGAGCGAGACGGAATTGTAAAAGTCGAACAGGCCGAAGGCATTCCATAAAAGTGCCAGACCGCTGACAATCCAGAACCAGACTGGAACGCCGGTAGGCGCTGTCTCAGATGGGTGTGATTCAGACATGATTTTCTCCCCGTTTCCGCTTCAAGTTTGCATATTGCGAACGGCGGGGAAAGCAAAACGTGAAAGCGTCGGGCCTAGTTTACCCGATACATGGCCTGGGAGATGATCATGGCATCACCTTGTTCGCGCACATAAATCATCAAAGCTTCGCGGAGTGTATCCCAGTCTTCGAACTCGCACGTATTATACTGACCCAGTTCGAGCTCAAGGCGCGTACGTGTTGCTTCGCCCAATTCCCCGCAATCGGGGAGATGAAATCCGAGCGTGCCGTTGTCATAGGCAAAGATCAGAACGTAGAGAAAAGCCTCACTGTCTTCATCTTCCTGGCTTTGTCCGACGAAAATATCTGCGGTCAGTGATCGCACACGCATATTTTCAAACGGATGCTCATCCTCCGGCGAGGTTATCCGGCCGTTAGAGACAACGATTTGCCCGGACCAGGTGAGGTCAGCCTCTCCATCACTCTCGTCAAATTCAAAAACTTTGTAATAACCGGTGGTGATCAGAATTTCATTTTCGGCCTCTGAGATCAGCGGAATTCTTGAGCTGAAACAGGCTGACAGGGCTAAGCTGAAACAGGTGACGATCAAGATTCGAAATGAGCGGTGCATGGCATTCCCCCTATTGAGCCATCGGGGGTGTAGCGCGTGTGTGTGCCGAAAATGCGGCGCGTTCGTGATCCTGGTCACTTTGATCGCGGGGCCAGTGGTCGGTCTAATCTGGATAGCGAATTTCGACCTTGGCAATCGGCGCAATCTGCTTGTCGGGAGTGATCCAGACTGCCCAGCCATCGATATGGCCATTTGCCACGCCAGAGGACGGTGTTCTTTCTGGAAGCTCAATTTCGAGCTTTTGCGACGCTGCGGTTATAATCTACTCCCGCACCCACGTGTCGGTATAGCTGGGATATTCGATCATCACCTTGGCGATGGGCGCCTGGGTGCGATCTTTTGCGATCCAGACTGTCCAGGGATTATCGGCCTGCGCCTCGACGCACCAGCAATCAGTCCAACCATCCAGCTCGCTCCAGATTTTTTCTTCGCCAGTGACGACGAAGCTCACCCGGATTAGCGGTGAAGCGGCATTGATCTGTACGTGATGCGCCAAAAACCGGCAGGAATATCCAATTTCAAGCGGGAAGGCTGCGAAGCTCAGCTCCCATAATTGCCACTCAAATACCGCTTCCGGCGGAGTGAGCACCAAATCGACCATCACCGGTCCACCCTCGCTATCACCCTCAGGCCACAGCCGACGTGTCGTGTGAATGACATGGTCATTATACATGACGCGATTGTGCAAATTTTCGCCGCTGTGAATAATCACGCTACGTGGCAGCAGGGTTTTGCGCTTCAGCTCGATTTCCTGATGCCAACTGGCTTCATCGTGCATATTCGCCGATTGCGTGCGGATCAAAATGTCGCCATCGGCGGCGTGCCGAAAACGGACCTCATCGGTCCAAACACCCATTTCCCGCGTCGACTTGTCGGCGAAAGTGCGGGTTTGAATCAGGGTGTTTTCGTATTCCGGAATGCGATCACCGTCGGCAATACCATCGCCGGGTACTGCGGTGACAAAAGCGTCGATTTCCTGCCTTGCTTTGATCGCCGCCATGGCGCGCACATCCCGTTTTGTTCCAATTACGGGGACTAATATAGAACTAATACATTGAGATATGCCTAGGCGACATGGTTAACAGCGCTCTAATCCGCACGTCGGTAAATGCCGTCAATCCGCATTTCGTCACCGATTGCGCCCAAATAGAGCTGTAAAACCGAGCTGAGCGCTGTCCAGCTTGGAATTTCGCAGTAACCATCTTCATCGCGTTCCACATCGTAAACGGCAATGGCCGAATCCTCGAGGTCTGCGCAGGAGGGCATGTGATAGGTAGCGATGCCGTCGGGATAGAGGAACATCACGCCGTAAACGTAATAGCCGTCACTGGGTTTCATCACCGCGTAAATGCCCGGTGTCATCTCGCGCATGCGAGCACCCTCGTGCGGGAAATCCGCCACGTCTGAAGAATAAATCCAACCGCGGCGACGGATTTCGCCGGCCCAGGCCGGGCGGACCCAGGGCTGGCCGTTTTCGTCGTAAGGCGTATGCGCGTAGACACCGTCATCCAGCGGGAATTGTGCCAGACGACGCCCGATCAGGGCGTTGTCAGAATAAAAGCAGCCGCTCAAAATCAGCGTGCTGCAAAGGATGAGCAGGGCGCGCATCAGTCCTTGAGGGGCTCTGTCGCCGCGGTCAGCCAGTCAGCAATTTCGCCGTCCACCAGCGGCATCAGGCGTTTGCGAACTTCGGCGTGGTAGGAGTCCATCCATGCTCGCTCGGCAACGGTGAGCAGGGATGTGATGATCAAATCCTGATGGATCGGGGCCATCGTCAGGGTTTCAAAGCCCAACATGGCGCGTTCGCCACCCGAAATCGCTTCGGCCGGTGTGACCACTTGCAAGTTCTCAACGCGGATACCAAAGGCATCTTCGCGGTAATAACCCGGCTCATTGGACAGGATCATGCCAGGCTCCAGCGCGACTGAATTGGGCGCTTTGGCGATACGCTGGGGGCCCTCATGCACGCCCAGGAATGCGCCAACGCCGTGGCCGGTGCCGTGATCATAGTCAAAGCCGGCCTCCCACAGGGGCAGGCGGGCCAGAATGTCGAGCTGGGTGCCGGTCGTGCCCTTGGGAAAACGCACCATGGACAGGGCGATATGACCCTTCAGCACGCGGGTGAACTGGGTGCGCATGTCTGCGTCCGCAGTGCCGATGGGCACTGTGCGGGTGATGTCTGTTGTGCCGTCGATATACTGACCACCACTATCGACGAGGTAGAGCGAATTCTTGGAGAGTTTCAGATTGCTCTCTTCAGAGACACGGTAGTGCGCGAAGGCCGCATTGCCCTGGGCACCGGATATCGTATCAAAGGAAAGATCGCGCAATTCAGGAAGCGCCTTACGGATCGATTCCAGCTTTTGGGCAGCCTGTATCTCATCGACATTGCCTGATTGCGCTTCGGTGTCGAGCCAGTGCAGGAAGCGCACGATGGCAGCGCCATCGCGGATATGCGCCTGGCGCGCGCCCTCAACTTCAGCCGCATTCTTGGCGGCCTTGGAACGCATCACCGGATCTTCCAGACGCTGCACACGGGCACCGCCATCTGTCAGCCGGTCAAATACCCAGGCAGAGGCTGTATCGGCATCGACACGGACCGTCTTGCCCTTTAGCTCGGCAAGTCCGGCGGCGAATTCATCTTCTGGCCGCAGGGCGATTTCATTTCCCAGATGAGAGCGAGTGTTTGAGGAAAGCTTCTCCGGCGCGACAAACAAGGTCGCACGGCCGTTTTTGTCGAGTATGGCGGCCGATAAAGGCAAGGGAGAGCGCGAGACGTCTCCGCCGCGAATATTCATCAGCCAGGCAATTGAAGGCGGTGCGGTGATCACGGCTGCATCAGCGCCGCCGCGTTCGATGGCGATGCCGATGCGTTCGCGCTTGGACGTGTGTTCCTCGCCGGCAAATTCGGCTGGCTGGGGAATAATGGCGGCCATCGGCGCAGCGGGGCGATCATCCCAGGCTTCATCAAGCGGATTGCTGTCGACGCTGACAAGCGCCACACCGGCGCGCTGGGCGGATGTTGTGAGGCGATCCAGGGAGGCCGGGCTGTGCAGGCGGGCATCATAGCCGATCTTCTCGCCGGCCTTGCCGTGTTCTTCGATCCAGCCATGGAGACCCTGATCAACAAGGTCGCAATAGTCGAAGATAGCGCCATCGGCTTGCTGGCGAATTTGCAAGGTGTAGCGGCCGTCGACAAACACTGCGGCGCGGTCGGTCATAACAATGGCCGCCCCTGCAGAACCGGAAAATCCCGTCACCCAGAGCAGGCGCTCATTGCAATCGGGCAGGTATTCATTGTCGTATTCATCCTCATGCGGGACGAGGAATCCATCCAGACCCTGGGCGCTCAGGCGGGCGCGCAGTTTGGGCACATTGGTCTGGCCGTATTTTGGGCCACCCTTGACGTCATAGGTCTGGGAAATCATCTGCGTCATGGTCTGGCTCCGCCGCGGCAAAAACTGTGATCAGACTGCGTCGCATGCCTGCATGCATTTGCGCAAGAGAGCATTGCAATTGAAGTGCTCGCCAAGCCGCGCGATCAGGCGCAAAGAGCCGGCCCATTCAGACCGCCAGATGCTGTTGCACCCCGTATCAGCCAGCCGTTGAGGAGATGGATATGTATTCGATGGACGCGATTATTCGCTTTAACGGTGCCGACGCACTCAATCACGCAATGGACCGCAACCGCGCCAAGGCCGGCGTCCGCATTGCCCAGCGCAGCACAGACGTGAACGCGTTTCTGGCGGCGTGTGGCGTGAAGGGCAAGCGGAAGTAAGGTTTTAGCTGGCGTTCAAGCGCCACGCGGAAGTTCTAGGTGAGGCGTTCAAGCGCCACGCGGGCTGCGCTCCCGCTTGGTCGCTCGTCCTTGGTCCTGTTGATATGGCAATCAACAGGCCTGCGTCCGGTGTCTGACCTACTCTTTGGTTAGGCGGGTTTCACCGCCACAAGTGTTTCCCAGCCCTCGATCGGGGGTTGTCGGGTCACGATAAGCCCTGCCGCCTCATAGGGGCCGCGCACCATGTCTTCCTGTTCGGTCAAAAGGCCGGACAAGATGACGCGGCCGCCCGGGGCGATGATATTGGCAATGCCGGGAGCCAGCTCCACGAGTGGGCCGGCCAGAATATTGGCGAAGACCAGTTCAAACTGCGCGCCGGCGAGGCGCGGATGCTCGAGCCCTTCAGCAACAAAACAATCGACGCCGGAAATACCGTTCTTGCGGCAGTTTTCTTCGCTCTCCGTGATCGCTTCCGGATCGATATCCGAGGCCCAGATCGTCGCGTCGGGCAAGGTTTTGGCCGCGCCGATTGCCAGCGCCGCTGTGCCGCAGCCCAGATCGAGAATACGCGCCGGGTGATCGCCGGCTGAAAGCATTTCATCGAACGCCATCAGACAGCCACGCGTGGTGCCGTGATGTCCGGTGCCAAAGGCTGGGCCGGCTTCAATCTCAATCCCGATCTGGCTGGGAGCCAATTGATCGCGATCATGGGCGCCATACAGGGTGAAGCGTCCCGCCTCGACCGGCTTTAGTCCGGCCAGCGACATGCGGATCCAGTCTTCCTCGGGCAGGGGGGCAATCTCTGCGGCAATGTCTTCGCTCAATCCAGTGGCCGCCCGAAATGCCGCCTCATCGGGCTGCGTATCAAACAATACATCCAGCTTGGCACCAGCGCCCTCATCAAACAGTGACCAGGACAGTGCCAGGGGCGGCTTCGCCTCATCGAGACGTTCAACTGTCGCGGCCAGATTGGCAAAGTGATGATAGGCCGTGAGGCGCCAGAGTGTTGTCATGGAAGTGTCCTTCGCGTTGCCGGGGGTTTGGACCGGGCGGGAAGGAATGGCAAGGGGCCTTAGGAAATGGATCAAGAAGAGACGCGCATCGCGAACCCCACCATGAATATCTTGCTGAGATTTCGCCTCAATGGATTTGAACGGTCAAGGGCGAGCAGCGCCGCTTCGCGGTTCCACCCTTGACGGTTCAAATCCATTGAGGCCCGCTGGCTGACAAGATAAATATGGATGGCTCTGTGCGGGCGCACGTGTCTTTCACGCCTGACAAAATTCGGTGTTTGAGTGGATTAAATTGCCGCAGTCCTCACCGGCAAAACAAATTCCTCCAATCCCACCAACCCCTTCCCAAAAACGTCACCTCTCTTATCCGACCCATCCAGTGGCCGGCCTATTATTCGGCATGCTCAGAAATCCGAGAGAAAACTGGCTCGACGCTGTTGAATGGGCGCGGCTGGTGCAGCGTTTTGAGGCGGGCGAGAGGCCGGTCGATCTGGCGCGAGAGATAGGCCAGACGGCCGATCATGTGCGGCGAAAGCTGCGGGAATTGGCGCGGCGGCCCGAGGCGGAGAAAGCGGCTCTGATCGACCAATCGCGGGAGCGCGAATTGGTGAAGATGGAGGCCTTGGCCAATGGCGGAGACCATAAGGCGTCAGCGGTTATGGCACGGGCGCTGGCAGCGGCCAGTCATGCGCGCAAGGCCGAGGAGGCCGCGCGTGCGGTGCGGGCGGGTGCGGTGACGCGCAGTGCGACGGGCACAGACGACAGTGATCAAAGACAGGCAGACCAGCTGAGTGATGACGACTTTGAAGCGCTCAAGTTGCGAATTGAGCTTCGCGCAGTTTTGCTCGATGAGCGTTGCGCTGCGGAGGGCCTGGCTGACGACGGCGACCCGGCTTGAGATCTGGCGAATGGCGCAGGATTGGGCGGTCGCTTCGGAACCGCCCCAGCTCGCACTGCCGGACGATTGGCTGATCTGGCTATTCATGGGCGGTCGCGGGGCGGGCAAGACGCGGGCCGGGGCTGAGTGGGTGGCGCAGCGCGTGATCGACGGATGTCGCCGCATCGCGCTGGTGGCACCGACCTTTGGGGATGTGCGCGAAGTGATGATGGAGGGGCCGTCGGGCCTGCTTCACGTTGGGCCGGCGCGATTGCGGCCACACTATGAAGTGTCGCGCAAACGCGTGGTCTGGGATTGCGGGGCCATTGGTTATGGCTTTTCCGCCGAGGATGCGGACGGGCTGCGCGGGCCGCAATTTGATTGCGCCTGGGGTGATGAATTTGCGGCGTGGAAAGAGCCGCAGGCGGTGCTGGATACGTTGCGTATGGGATTACGGCTGGGGACAAGACCGCAATTGATGCTGACGACAACGCCGCGTCCGATCCCGGCGCTGAAGGAATTGGTGGTGCAGGCGAAAGACAAGGCCTCGCGAATCGTCGTGTCGCACCAGTCGACGGCAGGCAATGCGGCCCATCTGGCGCCCGGTTTCGTGGACGCGATGCAAGCCAGCTATGGCCGCTCGGGGCTGGGGCGGCAGGAGCTGGAGGGTTTGCTGGTGGATGATCCTCCGGGCGCTCTGTGGCAGCGCAGCCAGGTTGAGGCTGCACGGGCGGATGACGTGCCTGAGCTGGACCGGATCGTGGTGGCGGTGGATCCGCCAGCCACGGGAGGGCCGCGGGCGGATGAGTGCGGGATTGTGGTAGCCGGCGCCTGCGGTGCGGGTGTGTCGCGACGGGCGTTTGTGTTGGCGGATTTGTCGTTTGGGCCTGCTCTGCCGGCGGTGTGGGCGGCGGCGGTGGCGCGCGGGTTTGAGGCCTGGCAGGCCGATTGTGTGATTGCCGAGGCCAATCAGGGCGGCGAGATGGTGCGTTCTGTGTTGATGGCGGCGGATGCCGGCCTGCCGATACGGCTGGTGCATGCCACACGTGGCAAACATGTGCGTGCCGAGCCGATTGCCGCCCTCTATGCGGCTGGCCGTGTCCGTCATGCCGACCGGTTTGAGGCGCTGGAAGATCAGATGTGTGCGTTTGGTGCGCCGGACGGGCCGCGTTCCAGCCCCGACCGGGTGGATGCGCTGGTGTGGGCGATCACGGATTTGCTGATGGGGCGGGGCGGTGCGCCGCGCCTGCGACAACTTTGATAATTTGATGGAGGCTGTGATGGCTGGACTATTCGATCGTCTGCTCGGACGGGAGACCAAAACCAGTGCGGCCAAGCGTCTGGTGGCGATGCAATTTGGCGGACAGCCCGCCTGGCGTCCGCGCGACGTGCCCGGCCTGGTGCGCGAGGGATATGAGCGCAATGCGATCGCCAATCGCTGCGTCCGGCTGATCTCTGAGGCCGCCGCGGCGGTACCGCTGACGGCCAATTTGCCCGCGGCCCAAACACTGCTCGATCAACCCAATCCGGGGCAGTCCGGGGCGGAATTGATGGAGGTTTTTTACGGTTTTCTACAATTGGCAGGAAATGCCTATGTCGAGCTTGCACACCTTGAGCTTGTGCCGCGAGAATTATTCGCCTTACGCTCGGATCGCATGCGAGTCCTGCCGGGGCCAACGGGCTGGCCGTCCGGGTGGGAGTATTCGGTCGGTGGCAGAAAAATCCGGTATTCGCGCGATACTGAGTCTGAAAGGTCACAGATTTTACATATGCGAGTCTTTCATCCCACAGATGACTATTACGGCTTCTCGCCGCTCCAGGCGGCGGCCCGCGCGCTGGAGCTTCACAATGCCGGCGGCGAGTGGGCCAAGGCGCTGCTCGATAATGCCGCGCGTCCGTCCGGTGCGCTGGTGTTTAATGGCAGCGAGGGGGAGGGGCGGCTCAGCGAGGAGCAATTTGAACGCCTGCGCGAGGAGCTGACCAGCGCCCATACTGGCCGCCATAATGCCGGCCGGCCTCTGCTGCTGGAAGGCGGGCTGGACTGGAAACCAATGTCGCTGTCGCCGGCAGATATGGATTTCACGCAAGCCCGCCGCGAGGCGGCCCGTGAAATCGCCCTAGCCTTTGGCGTGCCGCCGCTCTTGCTGGGCCTGCCGGGGGACAACACCTATGCCAATTATCGCGAGGCCAATCTGGCCTTCTGGCGACAGACAATCGCCCCTTTGACCGCCAAGGCCGCGCGATCGATGACGGGGTGGTTGCGACCGTGGTTTGCGCCGGATTTGCGTATTGAGGCCGATGTATCGGCTGTGCCCGCCTTGTCGGAGGATGCGGCATGAACGCGCCGAACTGGACCGTGCAGCGTCATATCACGCTCGGCGTGTTGATGGCGCTGTTGGTGCAAACCTCCGGCGCGTTGATCTGGTTTGGTCAGGTCGGCACCCGCCTCGACCAACTGGAACGCCAGAGTGTCCGCCAGATCGATTTGGCTGAGCGGCTGGCCGGTCTGGAAGCGGAAATGCGGCTGGTCCGCGAAAGCCTGGTCCGGATTGAACGCCGGATGGAGAGGTGATGTTTTGAGGTGTAAAATTGCTGCCCACACACCGGGCTCCCCTGCGTGCGGGGGAGCTGTCGGCGCGACCGCAGGGCGTGACGGCTGAGGGGGATCTTTCGCGGTTCAGTGGTTCGTAAATTACCCCCTCCGACCGGCTAACGCCGCCCACCTCCCCCTGAAGAGGTGGAGGCCGGATGTGTGCCTGATTTTACATAAGGAAAACCCAATGACCGAGACCCTGCAAATCGAGGGGTATGCGAGCCTGTTTGATGTGCGGGATCTGGGCGGGGATGTGGTACGGCCAGGGGCGTTTGCGACGAGTTTGTTGCGCAAGGGCACGGTGCCGATGCTGTTCCAGCACGAGGCGGGCGAACCGGTCGGTGTGTGGGATGAGATGTTTGAGGATCGGCGCGGCCTGTTTGTGCGCGGCCGGGTGATGGCCAGCGGGCCGCGCGGGCGTGTGGCCAGACGCTTGCTGGCGCGCGGGGCGCTGGACGGGCTGTCGATTGGATTTCGCGCCGGCAAGTCCGCCCACCGGCCCGACGGGCGGGCACTTTTGGAGATCGATTTGTGGGAGGTCTCGCTGGTCAGCTTTCCGATGCTGCCCCAGGCGCGCCTGCGTGTGACCAGGCGGGCCGAGCGTGCCGCCTGATTTGTGTTTGCCCCTGAAAACCAAGGATCATTGATGACCAAGGAAACCAAGATGACGACTGCAACAGGTGATACCCGACAGGCGATAGACGATGTGCTGCACGCCTTTTCTGCGTTCAAGGCGGCCAATGATGAGCGCCTCGCCGAGATTGAGGCGAAGGCGTCGAGTGATGTCTTGCTGGAGGAAAAGGTCAGCCGCATCGATAACGCGCTGACGCAGCACAAATCGGCGCTCGACCGGATGCGGCTCGACCAGTCCCGGCCCGGCCTGCAGGCAGAGGCGGTGGATGACGCGAAGACCGGCTGGTCGCGCTTTATGCGTTCGGGCGATGCCTCGCAAATGGTGGAAGGCAAATCGGCCAGTGCCGGCGTGCCCGGCGAGGGCGGTTATGTGGTGCCGCAACAGACCGAGGCGTTTATCGATCGGCTGTTGACGGCGGCCTCGCCGATCCGGGCGATTGCCTCGGTGCGGCAGACGAATGCTTCGGTGTTTCGCAAGCCGATTTCACGCGGCGGGGCGGCGTCGGGCTGGGTGACGGAGACAGCCGCACGCCCCGAGACTGACAGCCCGACCCTGGAACTGCTCGATTTCCCAACCGCCGAGCTCTACGCCATGCCCGCCGCCACCACGCAATTACTCGACGATGCGATGGTCGATATCGACCAATGGCTGGCCGAGGAAGTGCAGGATGTGTTTGCCGAGCAGGAAAGCGCGGCCTTTGTGTCCGGCGATGGCATCAACAAGCCAAAGGGCTTTCTCGACTATGGCCGCGCGGCGGAAGGCTCGCAGGGCACAGATGAGCTGGGCTATATCGCCACCGGCGTGTCGGGCGGATTTGCCGCCAGCGATCCGGTCGATGCGCTGATCAAGCTGGTCTATGCACCCAAGAACGCCTTTCGGGCGCGGGGCCGGTTTGTGATGAATAAATCCACCGTCTCTGCCGTGCGCCGGTTCAAGGATGCCGACGGCAATTATCTGTGGCAGCCAAACCTGTCCGAGGGCGGCAGCTCGACCCTGCTGGGCTATGGCATCAGCGAAGCCGAAGACATGCCCAATATCACCGCCGACAGCGCCTCGATCGCCTTTGGTGACTTCGCCCGCGGCTATCTGATCCTCGACCGTCAGGGCGTCCAGGTCTTGCGCGACCCGTATTCCGCCAAGCCGTATGTGCTTTTCTACACCACCAAACGTGTCGGCGGCGGCGTCCAGAATTTCGACGCGATCAAAATGCTGAAATTCGGGACGAGCTAGACGGGGAAAGCCCCTTCTCCCCTCCTCGGGGAGAAGGTGGCCGAAGGCCGGATGAGGGGCTGTGGTGCATAACGAGGCCGGCCGCAATGCGCGTCCCGGCCCCTCACCCGCCCCGTTGGGGCACCCTCTCCCCGAGAGGGGAGAGGGGGTTCTTACTTCCGCTTCAACTCATCATCCAAAAACTTCGCCAGCGCTTCTTCCGCCTCATCACTGATCTGGTCATTCACACCATCAGAAAAATCCACACCGCGGTGATCCTCAGCGCTGTCGATCTGATAGCCGTGGATACGGATGAGGTTCTCGATGGGGCGAACGAGTAATCCGGTGCCTATCAGGCCGGTGAGGGCCCAGGCAAGCATCGGTGTGCCCGGTTCAAACAGGGCGATGTCGGGAGTGCCGGCGAATTCATAGATGCGTTCGACCAAGAGTGCGCCGAGCCAGAAGGATGGTGTGGCGGCGATGGCCAGGGCGACGATCAGCGCCAGCAGGGCGTTGAGGGCGCGATTGTCCATGGGATCAGCGGTCGCGGCGATCCGTGGAGATGCGAACCGGGATGCGGGCGGCTTTGAGCTGCGCCTGTGTGGCGGCGCGTGAAAGAGCCAGCAGGCCGATTGAAACAGCGCCGAGCAGGATCGGTGTTGCGCCGGCAAACAGCATTGAAATCAAGGTGATCACCAGGCCGGCAATGCCGGCAAGGCCGGTCAGTTGCGCGTTGATGCGCGTGGTCAAAATCTTCTCATTCATATTGGAGCCGGACATGTCACTCTCCCAAATTACACCGCCTGCGACCGAGCCGATAACGCTCGAACAGGCGAAAGCGCGACTGCGCCTGAGCGACGATACGCAAAATTCGCGCCTCGTCCATCTAATCCGTACAGCACGGCAGCGCATTGAATATGAGAGCGGCCGGGCGATTTTCAACCAGACCTGGGTGGAAAGGCGCGATAGCTGGCAGGCGCAGCGCGGGCAGAAATGCCGTCTGGCAGCCTTTGCAACCCAGTTCACACTGGTAAAATCGCCTCTGGTGAGCATTGAGCGCATCGAGGTGTTTGACGCGGATAATGTCGGCACGGTCTGGGATCCGTCGCACTATTTCATCGACACGCTGGCCGATCCCGGACGCATCGCTTTGGGTCGCAATGCGCAATTTCCCGCGCCGGGGCGCGCCATAGCGGGAATCGAAATCGAATTTGTCTGTGGCTATGGCGCGGCCGTTGAGGATGTGCCCGCCGGGCTGATCGAGGCGGCGGGCCTGTTGATGCAGGCCATTTATGAGAGCGAGGATGAGGCGGTCTCCCTGCCGCTGCGCGTGCAAAGCCTGATCGCGCCATGGCGGAGACTGTCGCTTTGAGTGCGCCGGAGACGGAGTTGCGCGCGGCGATCGAAGCCGCGATGCGGGCGGATGCCGGCGTGCAGGCGGTGCTGGGTGATCCGGTGCGCCTATACGAGACGCGGTCACGCGAGGCGGCTTATCCGCATGCCAGCTGGGGCCGGGCGCAGAGCCAGGCGCGCGATGCGGACGGCGCGACGCTGATTGAGCACCGGCTGACGCTGGAAATCTGGTGCCGCGATGAGGGTGCGGGCGCGGTGACCGGGCAATTGCGCGCGGCCCTGCGTGGACTGGATATCGCGCTGCCGGAGGGCTGGTCGCTGTTGTCGTTGATGCCGGTTTACATGGATGCATTTGCGACGAAGTCCCGGCGCGTGACACGCGGAATTATTCGCTTGCGGGCGTTGATGGGGCGGGTGAATTGAATTGCGCATTCTTGATGACCCAGGTCGGGCATTTGGGCGAACTTTGATCGCGGACGATTGTGCCGATGTGGTCGAGGGCGGCAACCACTTGATCCGATACTTCATACGGAATGGAGTCCAGGCCACTCAGGCGTAGAGAATATGGTGCCTCCACCTCGTTGATCCCGCCAACGATCATAGAGTCACACAGCGCATCAATACTGCGGCCATGCCAATCGGGCGCACCGATTGCCGACAAAATCGCTTCGTAAAAATCGCCGACTTTTACCCACGACGTCGCGTCGATTTCTATTTGTTTCATTTCTCTAATTTCGGCTTCCATAGGAGCAATCATGACCCTTCAATCGGGAAAATCAATCCTGCTTAAAATTGGCGATGGGGCGTCCTCGCAGAGCTTTGTGTCTGTGGCGGGCCTGCGGATGAAGACCATTTCGCTGAATGCGCGGACGGTGGATGCGACACATGCGGACAGTGCGGATGGCTGGCGCGAATTGATTGGCGGGGCGGGGATCAAGACCTGTTCGGTCAGCGGGGCGGGCGTGTTTGTGAATGCGGCCGCGGCCGAGCAGTTGCGGGCGGCCTTCTTTGCGCAAAGCGCGGATGACTGGCAGCTGGTGATCGGTGACTTTGGTGTGCTGGAGGGCGCATTTGTGCTGGCGGCGCTGGAATATTCCGGGCGGCATGATGGCGAGGCGGCCTGGTCGATGACGCTGTCTTCGGCGGGCGCGATCAGCTTTGCGAGCCCGTGATGGTCAATCCGGCGCGCGGCGAAGTGGCCCTGCAGATTGAGGGGCGGCGCTATGTGTTGTGCCTGACCTTGGGCGCACTGGCGGAGATTGAGGCGCTGTTTGACGGCGCGGTTGAGGCGCGGCTGAAGACGCTGAGTGCGCGCGACTTGCTGGCGGTGTTGCTGGCGCTGCTGCGCGGTGGCGGGCAGGCGATCAGTGAGGCGGAGCTTCGTGCCAGCCAGCTGGACCTGAATGTGGCGGCGCGGGCGGTCGCGGCCTGTTTTGAGGCGGCGTTGTGAGGGCGGCGCTGAACTGGCGCGACGGCCTCGCCGAGGCTGCGCGGCTTGGCCTGTCACCGCAACAATTCTGGCAACTCAGCCTGATCGAATGGCGCGCCATCACGCGCCCCGCTGGCCCGTCCCCGCTGGACCAAGCTGGCCTGGACGCGCTGTGCAAACAACATCCGGATACGAAACATGACTGATTTTGATGATGAAATCGAACAAGCCAGCGCGGCCTTTGACGCGCTGGCTGATGGTCCCGCGACGCGTGCGGCGCAGGCGATAGAGGCGGCGTTTGCCCGCACGGGCGACACAATCGAGCGCGCGCTGGGGCAGGCGGCACGCTCGGGCGAGTTGAGCTTTGCCCAGATGACCGAGGCGATCCTGCGTGATCTGGCCCGGCTGGCGGCGGAGCGATTTATCGAAAAACCGGTCAATGATCTGATGAGCTCGGTATTGAGCCAGATGCCGCTGTTTGGCGCACGGGCTGAGGGTGGGCCGGTGAATGCGGGCGGAGCCTATCTGGTCGGTGAGCGTGGGCCGGAAATGTTTGTGCCGTCGGGTGCGGGCGAGATCAGTCCGACTGGCGGGGGCATGGTGGTCAATATCCACCTGGGTGCCGGGGCGGATGCGCGCTCGGTGATGCAATCACAAACCCGGATCGCCAATGCGCTGGCGCGGGCCGTGGCGCAGGGGAGGCGGCGCGGATGAGCGGGTTTCATGACATTGATTTTCCTTTCAGTGTCGGGCTTGGCGCTGTTGGCGGGCCCCGCCGATTGACGGAGATCGTACCGCTGGTGTCGGGCGCAGAGGAACGCAATACGCCTTGGGCGGATAGTCGCCGGCATTGGGACGCCGGGCCAGGCGTGCGCTCGGCGGATGATCTGCACGACTTGCTGGCCTTCTTTGAGGCGCGGCGCGGGCCATTGCACGGATTTCGCTTTTGCGACCCGCTGGATCACACATCCTGCGCCCCCTCGAGTGCGCCGGCGGCGACAGACCAGGTGATCGGGACGGGTGATGGCGTAATGACCGAGTTTGCCCTGCGAAAAATCTATGCAAGCGGTGCGCAGAGCTGGTCGCGCCGGATCGTCAAGCCGGTGGCGGGCGGTGTGATGGTGGCGGTCGATGGCGCGGTGAGTGCGGCCAGCGTTGATACCGCGACCGGGCTGGTGACGCTGGCGGAGGCGCCGGCGGCCGGGGCGGTCGTCAGCGCGGGATATGTCTTCGACTGTCCTGTGCGCTTTGATACGGACCGGCTTGAAATTTCGATGGATTTTATCGCCGCCGGCGCCGTGCCCTCGGTGCCGCTGATCGAGCTGAAACTTTAGGACATTTTGATGAGAGACATTCCTGCAGCCATGCAGGCATCGCTCGATGCCGGCGTGACGATGCATTGTGATTGCTGGCGCGTGGTGCGCCGGGACGGGTCTGTGTTTGGCTTTACCAGCCATGACCAGGATCTGGAATTTGACGGGCTGGTTTATCGCGGCGGATCCGGGTTTTCCGGCGGCCAGGCGGGGGCGATGATCGATGCGCCGGGCGGCTTTGCCCCGCAGACCGGCGAAGTGGTCGGGGCGCTTGATAGCGATTTGCTGACCGCCGCCGATATCGCTGAAGGCCTGTGGGCCGGGGCGGCGGTGGAAATCTGGCGTGTCGATTGGCTAGACGTGGAGTTGCGGGTGAAAACTTGGGCTGGAACGCTGGGCGAGATCCGACAGCGGGACGGTGTGTTTGAGGCCGAATTGCTGGGGCCAGAGCAGGCGCTCAATCATGAGATCGGCCGGGTGTTTGCGCGGCGCTGTGATGCGGCGCTCGGGGATGGGCGTTGTGGTGTGGATGCGGGGCATTCGGCCTATGCTCAGGGCTGTGATCAGCGCTTTGCCACGTGCCGGGACCGTTTTGCCAACAGTCTGAATTTTCGCGGTTTTCCCTATATGGTGGGCAATGATGTGTTGCAGGCCGGGCCAGCGGGCGAGACGGTGATGGATGGTGGGTCGCGGGGGCTGGGACATTGACCCGCGCGGATGTGCTGTTGGAATCCCGCCGCTGGATTGGCACGCCCTATCAGCATCGGGCCAGTTGCCGCGGTGCCGGTACGGATTGTCTGGGGCTGGTGCGCGGGATATGGCGGGCCCTGTATGGCAGTGAACCCTGCGCCGTGCCGCCCTATCGGCCGGACTGGGACGGTTTGCCCGGCGATGAGGCCTTGCTGCAGGCTGCGCAGACGTATTTTGCGCCAATTTCGGAGCCGCAGTCCGGCGATCTGATCCTGTTTCGTCCTCGCCCCGCGGGCCCGGCCAAACATTGCGCCATCCTGTCGGCGCCGGACCGCATCATTCACGCCTATTGGGGGCGGTGTGTGGCGGAGACATCACTGAGTGCCTGGTGGCGACGCCGTCAGGCGGCGGCCTTCGCCTTCCCCGAATTGGAGACTTGATATGGCGCAAATGCTTATCTCGGCGGGCCAGCAGGCGGCCAGCTGGGCGGCCTCGGCCCTGCCTTCAATCACACAGGCTGTGGTGCAGGCGGGTGTATCGTCCTTGATGTCGAAGCGCGTCGAGGGGCCGCGTGTGGAGGAGATACCGGTGCAGACCTCCACCGACGGGGCCGGTATGGCGCGTGTGTTTGGGCGGGCGCGGATTGCCGGACAGGTGATCTGGGCGAGCCGGTTTGTCGAAACGGCGAGCAAGTCGCGCCCGGGCGGAAAAGGCGGCGGGGGGTCGCGCGTGGATTATAGCTATGCGGTGAGCTTTGCCGTGGGGCTTTGCATGGGCGAGATCAGTGGCATTGGCCGGGTCTGGGCCAATGGGGCATTGCTGGATCAAAAGGCCTATCCGTTTCGGCTTTATACCGGCAGCGCGACGCAAATGCCCGACGCGCTGATCGAGGCGATTGAGGGCACCGATGCGCCGGCCTTTCGTGGCACGGCCTATGTGGTGTTTGAAGACATGCCGCTGGACGCGTTTGGCTTACGGATACCCAATCTGTCGTTTGAGGTATTCCGGCAAGTCGAGACGCCGGGCCAGGCGCGACTGGAAACACAGATCCGCGGCATCAATCTGATCCCCGGCTCGGGTGAATTTGCCTATGCGCCGGACACCGTGATGCGCGTGTTGGGGCCGGGGCGTGAAGTGGCTGAGAACCGCAATAATGCCCGCGGAATGACCGATTTTTGTGCGTCGCTGGATGATTTGCAGCGGGATTTGCCCCATTGCCGCTCGGTACAATTGGTGATCGCCTGGTTTGGGGATGATTTGCGCTGCGGGCAGTGCTCGATCCGGCCCGGTGTCGAAACGCGCGACAAGATCACCCGGCCGATCGAATGGTCGGTCAGCGGTGAGGGGCGGGCCAATGCCTATCTGGTCAGCCGGCGCGAGGGGCGACCGGCCTATGGCGGCACGCCGGACGATGCCAGCATCATCGCGGCGATTACCGCGCTGAAGACGCGCGGTTTCGCCGTGACACTGTATCCCTTCATTCTGATGGACGTGCCGCAGGGCAATGCGCTGCCAGACCCGTGGGGCGGACCGGCTCAAGCCGCGTTTCCCTGGCGCGGACGGATCAGTTGTGATCCCGCGCCGGTCCAGGCGGGCACGGCGGATCTGACGGCCGATGCAGCGACGCAGGTTGCGGCGTTTTTTGGCGCGGCCAGCGCAGCGGACTTTAATGTGTCGAGCGGGCAGGTGAGCTGCGCCGCGGGCGCGGATTGGGGCCTCAATCGCTTCATTCTGCATTGTGCGGCGCTGGCCCAGGCGGCCGGCGGTGTCGACGGATTTCTGATCGGTTCGGAAATGGTGTCGCTGACCATAGTGCGCGATGCGGCCGGCGCTTATCCGGCGGTCGGCCATTTGAAAACTCTGGCCGCCCAGGCGCGGCAATTGCTCGGCGCGCAGGCGCGCCTCTCCTATGCAGCGGACTGGAGCGAGTATTCCGGCCATCAGCCAGGCGGCGGGGCGAAGCATTTTCATCTCGATCCGCTGTGGGCGGATGCCAATATCGATGCCGTGGCGATTGACTGGTATGTGCCGCTATCGGATTGGCGAGCGGGGGATAGCCATCTGGATTCCAGCGAATATGCGCGTGTACAGGACCGGGATTATTTGCGGTCCAATGTGGCGGGCGGAGAGGGCTATGACTGGTATTACGCATCCGAATCAAATCGCGATGCACAGGAGCGTACGGCCATCACCGATGCCCATCATGGCGAGCCCTGGGTGTGGCGTTACAAGGATCTGGTCAATTGGTGGTCGCAGCCTCACCATGACCGTCCGGCGGGCATCCGCGCAGTGAATTCGACCAGCTGGACGCCAATGTCTAAGCCGATCTGGCTGACGGAAATTGGTTGTCCCGGTGTCGATCTGGGCAGTAATCAGCCGAATGTATTTGTCGATCCCAAAAGCGCTGAGAGCGCCCTTCCGCATGGCTCGAACGGGGTGCGGGACGATTTGATTCAGCGTCGTTATCTGGAAGCGATGATCTCGCATTTTCAGGCCTCAACAACGGAAAACCCGATCTCGCCGGTCTATGGCGCGGCGATGGTGGATACAGATCTGATCCATATCTGGGCCTTTGATGCGCGTCCCTGGCCGGACTTTCCAGCGCGCGGTGATATCTGGGCGGATGGCGAGAATTGGCGCACCGGGCATTGGCTGAACGGCCGGGCGGGGCTGGTACCGGTCAGCGCGATTGTCTCCGAGGTGTGCGATGAGGCGGGCATTGCGCCAGTGGATGTGTCGGGACTGGATGATCTGGTCGCAGGGTACAGCGCGCCGGGCCCGGTGACGCCGCGGGCCATGCTGGAGCCGCTATCGACTGCGCTGGGCTTTGGGATGGTGGCTGGGGCGGCGGGGATGGTGTTTCGCTCGGCGGGCATCTCGCTTCAATCGATTAACGTCGCAGACCTCGTGCAGGCCGAGGGCAGCCCGTCCATCGAGGTCACGGATGAAGCGCTGGTCGATCTGCCGCGTGATCTGCGACTTGGATTTGTCGATGATGGTGCTGAGTATCGGCCGGGGCAAGTGTTTGCTCGCGATACTTTTGGCGAGGCCGGTGTCGCCAGCTGGCAATTGCCCTTGCTGTGTGATGCCGGGCAGGCGCGCCAGATGTGCCAGGCCGGACTGAGCGAAATCGAGGCGCGTCGCCGACGGATCAGCGCCACATTGCCGCCCTCGGCGCTGGGGCTTGAAATGGGTGATGGGATTAATCTCGGTGACGGGCCGATGCGTGTGTGTTCGATGGGCGGCGCGCAGACGCGGCAGGTTTCTGCCTGCGCGCCGAGCCCGCGCGCATCTGTGATTTCCGGAAGTGAGACAGGCGTAGGGCCGGACGGATATCCGGTCCCGTCACGTCCAGATTTGTGTGTGCTGGACCTGCCATTGCTTGATGAACAGGCCGTGGGCGAGGCGCAAAATCCGCTGCTTGCTGCCTTCGCCGAGCCGTGGACCGGGCCACACGACGTTGTTCTGTCGACACGAGGCGGTGTGCCGCAATTGCGGGGCCAGGTGAGGTCGGCCGCGATTATGGGACGGCTCACCGCGGATTTGGCTTCGGCAGCGCGTGGTCGGTGGGATCGGGGGAGTGTGTTGGAGGTTGAATTGTATTCGGGCGTGCTGGGCAGCGTGATAGCGCTGGATGTGCTCAACGGGGGCAATGCGTTGGCGGTTGAGCAAGCCGATGGTGAGTGGGAAGTGCTGCAATATGCACAGGCGGAATTGATTGGATTTCGGCGATACCTATTGCGGGATTTGCTGCGTGGGCAGAGGGGCACGTCCTCAACGGGGATTGCACAGACAGGCGCGCGTGTGGTGCTTCTTGAGGCAGGCTGGCGTGAGCAGGCGGGCGGTCTGGCGCTGCAGAGCCATGAGCACGGCGTGGATCTCGAGTGCCGCGTTGTAAGTTCCAGTGGTGACCCGCACGGGAGCGGGGCCGCTGTGACGACATTGGTCTCCAGGCAGGTCTGGCGGCGGCCTTACGCGCCGGTTCATGTGCGCGCGCATCGTGTCGGCGCCAATGTCGAGATTAGCTGGGTGCGGTGTGGACGTATCGGGTCAGATGATTGGGCGGCCAGTGAGATCCCGCTGGGGGAGGAGGATGAGCGATATTCGGTGGATTTGTGGGTGAATGATGCGAGTGCTTTTAAAACGGTTACCAGCCAGCCCAAATGCAATCTGAGCGATGCCGAATTGCTCTCTGTGTATGGCGAAATTCCCGCCTCGATCACCGTGCATATTGCCCAGCTCTCCCAACAGATCGGGGCGGGTCGCGCGGCTTGCGTGCAGCTCGATCTGTGAGCCTGTTTTGCACCGGGCGACAAACCCGCCTACATGCAAGGGGGTAACAGCGTCGACAAGGGCCAGAGTGCATGGACGACCCGTATAAAATTCTTGGTGTTTCGAAGACTGCATCTGATGCAGAGATCCGGAAGGCCTATCGCAAGCTTGCCAAGGCGCTGCATCCCGATGCCAAGCCGGGCGACAAGGCGGCCGAAGAACGTTTCAAGCGCGTCTCACAGGCCTTCAATACCCTGTCTGACAAGGAAAAACGGGCAGAGTACGATGCCGGCGGCGCAGCAGGCTTTGGCGGTATGGGCGGTATGGGCGGCATGGGCGGGCGCCCGGGTGCTGGCGGTCCATTTAATCACCGCCAATCGCGCGGTGGCCGTAATTTCGAGGGCATGGGCGATATTTTTTCCGACCTATTCACGGATTTCGGCGCCCAGCAACAACAGCAGCAGCGCCGTGCGCCACCGCCACGTGGCAGTGATATTCGCCAAGCGGTTCGCGTGGACTTCATGGATGCGGCGCGGGGCGGCAAACACCGTGTGACGCTGCCAGGTGGCCGTTCGATGGATGTGTCGGTGCCGCCCGGTGCCATGGATGGCCAGGTGCTGAGACTGCGTGGCCAGGGCGATGCGTCGCTGCAGGGCGGGCAAGCCGGTGATGCTTTGATTGAGATTAAGGTGGCAACCCATAAATATTTCCGCCGGGAGCATGAAACCGTGCATCTGGAACTGCCCGTCAGCCTGAAAGAGGCGACGCTGGGGGCAAAGGTGCGGGTGCCGACCATAGATGGTGCGGTGGATGTGCGCGTCCCCGCGGGGTCGACCTCTGGCAGTTTGCTCCGTTTGCGTGGCAAGGGTTTTGCTGGGAGTAACGGCAAGCGGGGTGACCAGATGGTACGTTTGCTTGTAGCCTTGCCGGAGCAGGACGATGAATTGAGAGACTTTCTGGCGACCTGGCACCCGTCGAGTGAGGATGACCCCCGCAAGGGAATGAAATTTTAGGCCGTTGTGATTTTTTAGGAATTTGTTCAGGCCGGGTTCAGGGGGGCCGGGTCAAGGTGAAATCATGTTGAGAACTTTGATCATATCTGCCGCTTTTCTGGGCACGCTGGCGACGCCGGCTCCGGTACAAGCCGACGCACTGAACTGGGCAATGGCCTCGTTTAGTCAGGACCTTCGTGGTCGTTTGACTGCGGATCAGGCACGGGAGCAATCAAGAGGCGGGGCGGTTTTGCCATCACGTCGCATGATCGCAGCCGTGCGTCGTAATTATCCGGACATGAGCCTGGATGATGTGGCGTTGGTGATGGACGGGATGCAATTGCAGTGTCCCGGTATCGCCGGCTCGGGTCCGCGTTATCTGGTGAAAATCCGTGTTGCCGGATCGCGCCGGATCAATGTGGTCCTCAATGCCCAGACAGCTGAAATCCTTTGTGAACGATAGGGAATAACATGCGCGCTTTGATCGTAGAAGATGATCCGGACCTCAATCGCCAGCTTTGCCGTGCGATGGAAGATACCGGCTATGCCGTTGATACTGCCCTGGATGGCGAGGACGGACATTTTCTGGGTGATACAGAAGCCTATGATGTGGTGGTCCTGGACTTGGGCCTGCCCAAGCTGGATGGGGTGTCTGTGCTCGAACGCTGGCGCGCCGATGGTCGTGACCATCCGGTGCTGATCCTGACAGCGCGCGATCGCTGGAGTGAAAAAGTTGCGGGCTTTGATGCCGGCGCAGACGATTATCTGACCAAGCCATTTCATACCGAGGAATTGCTGGCCCGACTGCGCGCACTGACACGTCGCGCGGCGGGGCATGCCTCCGCGACCATTGAGTGTGGCACGTTGCACATTGATACGCGCGGTGCGCGGGTGTTCATCGATGGGGCGCCGGTGAAGGTCACGTCCCACGAATTTCGTATGCTGAGCTATCTTGCGCATCATCAAGACCGGGTCATCTCGCGGACCGAATTGGTTGAACACATTTACGATCAGGATTTTGATCGCGACAGCAATACGATCGAGGTGTTTGTCGGGCGCTTGCGCAAAAAAATTGGCGGCGAACGGATCGAGACGGTGCGTGGTCTTGGATATCGTCTGATTGATCCGGTGGCGCGCGCGGTTTCGTGATCGGTCGCGGCTCCCTTGCCTTTCGTCTGTTTGCCGGTGCGGCCACTGTGGCCGTCCTGCTATTGCTGGTTGGTGCGTTGGCACTGACCACCTTGTATCGCCAGTCTGTGTTGGGAACGCTGGATGACCGTCTGACCGGTACGGTCAGTGCGCTTCTGGCTGCCGCGGACACAGATGAATCAGGACAGATTGAGCTGGCTCGGCGACCCTCTGATCCTGCCTTTGGGCGAGTTTTTTCAGGGCGTTATTGGCAAATTCTGGATATCGATGACACCGGTGATGACGACGTGTTGCTGGTGTCACGATCTCTCTGGGATGAGACGCTTTATCTGCCTCAATCCGTTATCGATGCGGTGATTGCCGATCCGGCAACGATCCAGATCGTCTCGGGCAAGGGGCCCGAGAGCGAGCCTTTGCGGTTTGTCGTGCAGGGCGTGTTGCTACCGGGCCGGGAGCATCTCATCATCGCGGTGGCGGGGGAAGATCGCCGGCCAGCCGATGCGGATGTGTTGAATTTTGGTATTACTTCCGGATCGATGTTCCTCTTATTCGCCGCTGTGATTGCGGCGGGTGTATATTTCCAGGTCCGGGTTGGACTGGCGCCTGTGCTGCGGATGCGTGACGGGGTGGTGGATATACGCGAGGGGCGTGTGGAGCATGTCGAGGGGGAGTTTCCTACCGAATTGCAGCCCCTGGCCGATGAGCTTAATGCCATGCTGGATCATTCCCGGGAGCTTGTGGAGCGATCGCGAACCCATGTGGGCAATTTGGCGCATGCTCTGAAAACACCGTTGGCTGTTTTGAGCAACGAGGCCCGCGAGAACGATTCCACGCTCGCCACACTGGTTAGCCGACAGTCTGATATCATGGCCAAGCAAGTCGACCACCATTTGCGCCGTGCACGTGCAGCGGCCCACGCTAAAGCGGTTGGCGCGAGAACAGAGGTGGCGCCGCTCGTGGGAGACCTGGCGCGAACATTGACGCGCATAAATCAACGCCGCGGCATCCATATCGAAACCGAGACCGAGGCCGGGCTGTTCTTTCGTGGCGAGCGGCAGGATCTCGAGGAGATGATTGGCAATTTGATGGATAATGCCTGCAAGTGGTCGGGCGGTGAGGTGCGTGTGACGGCGCGGGCCTCAGCGGAGAAGAGCCTCACGATCCTGATTGAGGATGATGGTCCCGGACTGGATGAGGACGGGTGTACAAAAGCCCTTGGGCGCGGCGTGCGCCTCGACGAACAAGCCCCAGGAACCGGATTGGGTCTGGCGATCGTTGCAGACCTGGCCAAGGCCTATGAGGGCAATATTGAACTCTCGCGTTCGGATATGGCGGGTTTACTTGTCACGCTGACGCTCCCGGCCGTGTCACGCTAAAGCGCCGTTAACTGTATTTGTACATGATGGCCGCGGACAAGGAGACCCGTGCGCTGTAAATGGCAAAACTTTCGCCAAATCAAAGAGCTAAGCTAGAAGCACTCTGGCGCAGCATGCCTGCGCAGATGCGGGCATCTCTGCTTGCTTCGGCGAAGGCAGCGGCCACGGCCGATGAGAGCGCGCAATCGCTCGTCGAAATCCTTGAAGATTTGGAAGAAGCCTTGCTAGAGCCGGCCGGGGATTTGGCCAAGGCGTATCTGTTTGCGCCAATGCGATCCCTCACTGCAGATCCAAAGACATCTCCCCCGTCTCGGGCACGCTTCAATCCCGAGGAGATCAGCAAAATTTGGGGTTGGCTTGGGCGTCGTCTTGCCAAGGACCTCATCCCCACCATGCGCAAGTGCAAAAAGCCGGAAACCGATTCCGTCTGGCATGAATACCGGCTTGCGGCGGGCATTGCCCTTGAAGATGCGATCAATAGTGCCGACCGGGTCCCCAAGGATATGACAGCGCTGGTCAAACGCTTTGGCCCAAACGGTCGCGATATGCTGACCGACGCGGTTACCCTCCTCAAGCACAGTGAATGCGTCATCGATTCGTTGGCCAAAGTGCCATCGCGGATCATCGATCTGGATGAGGACCTGTGTTACCGACTCAAGAAAATCCATGAAGACCTGATGGAAGGCGGTTCTGCGCCGGCGGCTGTTTGGGTTTTGCGAATTGTTATGGGACGTCTTGATTCGCCCTGGCAGATTTTCCGCGTGGTTGAGAAAATTGGCCGGCGTAATGATGATTTGGTTATTTCCAAAACAGATCTGGCGGCGGTCGGTGATGCTGTGCTGGCAGACACCGGGTTTTTTGCTGCGCAGCTTGAACACCCGCCCGCCAATTTGAGTGAGGCCAAAGAATATTACGCGACGTTTGATCGGTTCGTGGCGTTCTCTATGGGAATGACCAAGGAGTTTGGCATTCGCAAAGATGGGCGCTGGGGACAGTCATTGTTTGGGGTGCGCGCGGAGGCGTCCCGAAATGTTGAGCGCACCTTTGACAAAGTACCCCTAGCAATGGACTCAGGCCTGCCGGAACCGCGCCGCGGACGGAGCGGCCGGGTCATTCCAGCACAATTGCCGCCCGAAGCTTCAATCGAACGGTTACAGGGACTTTTGTATTTCATCGCTGCAGCCCGTGAGCATGCCAAGGATGCGGCGGTCGCCAGTTCGCAAAAACGCATCATTGAAGCGGCGGTCACACGCATGGAAGATGCGGGTGAGTTATTGGTTGATCTAGTGGCGGGCAGTGAGGGTCAAAACAAGAATGTGGCCCGCGAGGGGCTCGATATGACTGTCGTGTTACTGGAATTGGCCGGCCGAGATGAGTCCGCAAATTTGCTGCGACGCCGCGGTGTGGCTGCTGCTGCGGCCTGATGTCGCGAAGGAACCGACTTGCCAGCAGCGCTGGCGAATGCTTAACCCGGCCCTATGAGCACTCCTGAAAAGCCAGAAATCGCCCTCGAAAAACGCCATAGCGAAGAGGCGCGCCTGTTTTCGCCCAGCACGGCGCGAAACCTGCCGGGCATCTTCGATGTTCTCCAGCCGTTGCTGCCGCAGGGTGCCCGTGTGCTGGAAATCGGATCCGGCACCGGCGAGCACGGGCATGCCTTTTGCGCGGCGCGTCAGGATTTGGACTGGCAGTGCAGTGATCCTGATGATCGATCGCGGGAAAGCCAGGCTGCATGGCTAGAGGCGCTGGAGGGCGATTGCCGCAATCCGATCGATCTTGATCTGACAAAGCTCGGCTGGTTTGATGGTGTGGCCGGATTTGACGCCCTTGTCTGTATGAATGTTATTCACATATCGCCCTGGTCCGTGGCCCGGGGATTGGCCGCCGGTGCCCGTGCTATGCTCGCGCCGGGGGGGCTGGTGTTCTTGTATGGGCCCTACATGGAGGGTGAACGCACGGCCGAATCCAATCGGGCATTTGATCAGTCGCTGAAATCCCGCAATCCGGAGTGGGGTGTTCGCACACTCGATTCGGTGGAGCGTGTGTTTGCAGATTGTGGCTTCAAGCTGTGCCAGCGCGTTGAGATGCCGGCCAGTAATCTCTCGCTGGTTTTCCGTCGGGATAATGATGATGCGGCATCGTAATCGACGACTGGCCACGATTGGGGTCGCGGCGGTCATATTGAGTGCGGCGATCGGCCTTGCGCTGTTTGCTCTCAATGATGCCGTCGTGTTTTTCTATAGTCCAAGCGAGATTGCCGCAGAAGCTCCACAATCCGGACAGCGTATTCGTGTTGGTGGTTTGGTGCTGGACGGCTCGGTCGCTGAAGCGGCCACCGGTGGCGTGAGTTTTGTCATCACGGATGGCGCTGAACAGGTCCGTGTGCGGTTTGACGATATTTTACCTGATTTGTTTCGCGAAGGTCAGGGTGTGATCGCCGAGGGAAGTTTCGGGGATGGCGATGTTTTTGTCGCGCAAACCGTGCTGGCCAAGCATGATGAGACCTATATGCCGCCGGAAGTGGCTGAGGCGCTCCGTGAAACAGGCGTCTGGCAGGGCGATGAAGACGAGTGATCCCGTGATGACGAAAACGTCATCAGTCTTTGTGTTGTAACGTTTCTTGGCCGACACTAGCTCTTGTTTAAAGCAAGGGAGTGGCAAGATGGCCAAATCAATCAAAGTTGAATTTGCCGGCGCTCAGGGCGACCGCATCGCTGCGCGATTGGAGCTCCCGGTCGGAACACCGCGCGCCTATGCGATTTTTGCGCATTGTTTTTCCTGTTCGAAGGACATCTTCGCGGCAAGCCGGGTTTCTCGACGATTAGCGCAGATGGGTCTTGCGGTCTTGAGGTTTGATTTTACCGGATTGGGACAATCAGACGGTGATTTTGCCAATACAAATTTTTCTTCAAATATCGCAGATCTGGTGAAGGCTGGCGAATTTTTGTCGGCGGAATACAAAGCGCCGGCCCTGCTTGTCGGGCATAGTCTGGGCGGTGCTGCTGTGATTGCCGCCGCACTTGAGATGCCAACTGTAAAAGCGGTTGCCACGATTGGCGCGCCCGCGGATGCGGAGCATGTGCAGTGCCAATTTGCCGAGCAGATTGAGACAATCCGAACTGAAGGCGTAGCCGAGGTCTCTCTCGCGGGGCGCCCGTTCACGGTGAAGAAGCAATTCCTCGATGACATTGCGGGCCGGCAGCTGGAGACAGCAGCGGCCGCGTTGAAACGACCTCTGTTGATCACCCACTCGCCGATCGACGCAATTGTCGGCGTTGAAAATGCGACTCGGCTGTTCTCAGCGGCCAAGCACCCCAAGAGTTATTTGAGCCTGGATGGCGCGGACCATTTGTTGAGCCAGGAGCAGGATGCCTTGCATGCCGCTGATGTCATTGCTGCCTGGGCGCAGCGTTATGTGTTCGACGATGTAATGTCCGCACCACCGAAGCCGGATCGCAAGGGCGGAGTTGTTGTGGCGGAAACAGGGGCGGGTAAATTTCAAAATCACGTTGTGATTGGCCCACATCATATGCTGGCCGACGAGCCCGAGAGCTTTGGTGGCGATGAGAGCGGTCCCACGCCCTATCAGTATCTGAATGCGGCCCTTGGCAGCTGCACCTCAATGACAATCCGAATGTATGCGCAACGTAAAAAGTGGCCGTTACGGCGGGTCAGCGTGACGCTAAATCATGAAAAAGGGCATGCGGAAGATTGCGCAAACTGTGTCGACGGGCAGGAAAAGCGGATCGATATTATTGAGCGATCCGTTGAACTCGTCGGTGAATTAGATGCGGCGCAGCGCAAACGATTGCTGGAAATCGCCGACATGTGTCCGGTGCACCGAACTTTGAACAGCCCGGTTGTGATCCGAACCCGCGAAGCGGGCAGGGATTCATAATATTTGGGGGATTTCGCGTATTCGTCTACATTTCCGTTGGGTTACGGTTTGTAATGTTTTTGTAATATACAAGACAGGAAGTGGAAAACCCCTATCGGGCAAAACCTCATTTCTGGTTTGTACAAGAAAAGGTCTCGTTACTAGATGATTTCGGTTGATCAAATACGCCGCCTTGGCGGAGTTTCTCTCTTGGTTCTTTCAGTAATTGGTGCAGGCGCTGTGTTGGAATACACAAGCTCTGCTGCCGAGGCGATGCAGGATGATCGCCAGCCGCATTTTGCGGCCGCTGTGCCCGATGGCGCGCCGATGTCCTTCGCCGATTTGATCGAACGCGTCAGTCCCGCTGTGGTGACAATCCAGACTGTGATTGAGGATGATGGCGCACTCGTCGGCCCGAATGGACAACCCATACCGCCTGAGCTGGAAGAGGCTTATCGGCGTTGGCTGGAAGAGCAGGGTGGCCAAGGGGCGCCGTCTCCCGCGCCGCGCGCCTCACTGGGTTCCGGGTTTTTCATCTCGGCAGACGGTTTTGTTGTTACCAACAATCATGTGATTGATGGTGCTACGGAAATCAATGTTGGCACCGTGGATGGGGAGACCTATCCGGCTCGCGTAATCGGTGTGGATCCTCAGACCGATCTGGCATTGCTGAAGATTGATGATGAGCCTGATTTCCCGTTTGTTGCCCTTGATCAAGACCCCGATTATCGGGTTGGTGACTGGGTGGTTGCAGTGGGTAATCCATTTGGCCTCGGTGGCACGGCAACTGCCGGCATCATTTCCGCCACAGGCCGTGAAATGGGTCGATCCAATTATACCGATTTCATGCAAATTGATGCGCCGATTAATAGCGGTAATTCCGGCGGGCCCACTTTTGACCTGAACGGCAATGTGGTGGGCGTCAATTCACGCCTGATTTCGCCGACCGGCGGCAATGTGGGTATTGGTTTTGCGATCCCGTCTGATCTGACGGCGCGTATTGTCAGCCAATTGCGCGAAAACGGCCGCGTCATTCGCGGTTGGTTGGGCGTGAGTATCGTTACGGTGACTGAGGATGTCGGTGCGAGCCTGGGTCTGGACGAGCCGCGTGGCGTTATGGTCAGTTCGCTTGTTGCAACCGGGCCGGCCGCTGCTGGCGGTCTGGAGCGTCGGGATGTCATCCTGTCGGTGAATGATGACGCTGTGGAGGACGCACGCGATCTGACACGCAAGGTCGCAGATATTCCGGTGGGAGATCGCGTGTCTTTCCGTATTTGGCGGGACGGGCGCGAACAGACCGTTCGCATTCGCCTGGCGGAACGGCCGACCGACAATGATCTGGCAAACTTACAAAACACCGATGAAGAGACCGTCGCGCCAAGCATGCTGTTT
>Ga0315338_1000933_pt1 | contig 46695 bp, 38 predicted proteins | sample ASW8metaG_FD_204518 | JGI IMG/M metagenome (GOLD analysis project Ga0315338, IMG submission 204518) | Ammonia-oxidizing marine archaeal communities from Monterey Bay, California, United States - ASW #8 | ecosystem: Environmental > Aquatic > Marine > Coastal | place: USA: California | collected... | reverse complement strand
CTTCAACCGGTTTCTGCGCGCGATCGCCTCGGACGAACCTATCTCTTTATATGGTGATGGCGAGCAGACGCGGGACTTCACATTTGTCCGTGATGCCGTCGCCGCGACGATCGCGGCCGCCAACCAAGGCGAGGCGGGCGGGGTCTATAACCTCGGTGGGGGGGCGCGCGTCACAGTGAACCAGGTCCTGCGGCTCATGGCGGATTGCACCGGCCGCGAGCCGCACGTTGAGCGACTCGCGGTGCAACTGGGTGACGTGCGAGACACCTACGCCGACACGACGGCCGCTCGCGACACACTGGGATTCACCCCGACGATGTCGCTCGCATCCGGCATTGAGGCAGAATACGAATGGATTTCCAACGCCGTGACAGTCGGATGAGGACACCGGCAGACGCCCCGGTGCGTGACCACGGGCGGCTCGGCAGTACCGTGCTTGTCTGCGCGCTCGCCGGAACGATCGCGGGATGCGCGGGGTCGGGCCGAGTGAACGATATTCCCGACATCGGTGAACTCGAGGCCGACCGATTGCTGTTCGAGCGCGGGTCCGAGGCGGTCGACGACCGCAACTGGAGCCGCGCCCGCGAGTATTTCTTGCAAATCCGGGACAACTATCCCCAGAGTGAATATCGCGCGGAAGCGAGGCTCCAGATCGGCGATACCTACGAGGGTGAAGGCTCCCCGGACTCGTATGTCCGGGCGCTCGCGGAGTATCAGGACTTTCTCAGCCTGTATCCCACGCACCCGAGGGCAGGATACGCGCAATACAAGCTGGGCATGGTGCACTTCCACCAGATGCGGCGAGCCGAGCGCGACCAGACGGAGACGCTGAGCGCAATCGAAGAGTTCGAGGCGTTTATCGCGCGCTTCCCCGCCGATCACGAGATGATGCCCCAGGTGCGCGAGCAATTGCGTGGGGCCCGGGACCGACTAGGGATGCACGATTACCTGGTTGGCGTCTACTACTACGAGCGCGAGAACTACGCTGGTGCGATGGCCCGCTTCCGTGAACTCATCGAACAGGACCCCGGATTCAGCCGTCTGGACGGGGTGTATTTCTATCTGGCGACAACGCTCGCCGACACGACACAGGTGTCCGAGGCCATTCCCTACTTCGCCCGACTCCTCGACGAGTTTTCCGAGAGCGAGTTCGCCGAACAGGCCGCCGCGCGCCTCACCGAGTTAGAAGCCGCATCCCAACCGTGAAGGACGTTCAGACGCTCGGTGGGATCACGGTGGCCCTTGACGCTGGCGCTGCCAGTTTCGGTCTCGTCGGTGGCGGCGCAGTCCGCTGGCAAAGCCCTGCCCACGGCTGACGTGCTGGCCCGCGCGCCCCGCTTTGCGGTGCTCGCGGCCTCGAGCGGGCGCCTGGTAGAAGCTCGAGACAACCTCCGCAAGCGACTGTTCAGGCAGGGCAGCACGGTGCTGATCAACGTCGGCGCGTCGTCTGAGGCCGCTGTTAGCACCCAGTTCTTCACCCGACGACGCGTGCCGGTCACCACGCCTGCTCTGCGGGACGGCGTTGTGCACGCTGATGTGACCACCGAATGGCTTCGTGCGGTCGAGGTGAATGAGACCGCCACCCTGGCGGCATCGAGCGTGCATGTGCGGACGTGCACCAGAACGATCTGCTGGCACCGTTCCAGCGACCGGCTGCCGTGACGGCGATGGCCAGTGGTGCCAGCAGTCATGACGCCCCGCCATGGTCCTCTTCGGCGCCGATTGCCGCGCGCTTCGGCCCCGCGTTAGATGTTCATCATCGACCAGGGCACCGGCCAGGGCCTGACGCTCGGGCAACGAGTTACCGTCTTTCGCCCCGGCGCTACCCCGGATGCCCCGGTCACCGAGTTGGGAGAGAGCGTTGCGGTTCTGACGGAGGCCGGGTCAGCGACGATTCATCTACGCCGCGCGCATGAACCCGTGAAGGCCGACGACAGTGTCGCCATCCAACGTCCCTAGGTGCTGCCGCCGGGGTTCAGGCTCGCCCCTGGGACGCTAGAAGTGGGAGGCGATGCGAGACTGATCCTGGTCGGCACCAGTGTCTATGTCTGAGGCCTTCTTGCTGGCCGCGCGTTCCCGAGCCACCTCAAAATCACTCACGTCGGAACGCGACAGGACCTGCGTAAAGCGGCGATAGTAGTCCGCGGCCGACACCAGCGAGGTGACGACGACAACCCACAGGGCGACATTGCCGAGCACGAAGAAGCCCTGTAGGTTCTCACGCCCAAGGATGAGCAAGAGAATCGCCACCACCTGGGACATCATCTTCACTTTACCGAGTGGAGACGCGGGAATCGTGATGCCGCGCGAGTAGGCTACGCTGCGCAACACCGTCACCCCGAGTTCCCGTCCCAGGATCACCGCAACCATCCAGGCCGGCGCCAACTCCATCTGCACCAGCGACACCAGCGCCGCCGTGATGAGTAGCTTGTCAGCCAGCGGATCCATCAACTGGCCAAAGGTCGTGACCTGTTTCCGGCGACGGGCCAGGAAGCCATCGAGCCAGTCCGTGAACGCCGCGAGTCCGAAAATGGCAGCGCCGACCAGTTCCTTCCCGTCGAATTTCGTCAGGAGAACGACGACGAGAAGGGGGATGAGAAAAATACGAACCAGGGTCAGGCTGTTCGGCAGGTTCATCCGGCCTTCTCCGCGCGGTCGACTTATTCGTGAAGCATCATTCTACAATCCCGATGGGTCCGGAACAACCAGCCAACGCCGCACGCGGGGCCGGTACCGCGCGCATTTGTTACAATCCGGCGGTCATGAAAGCAGTGATCCTCGCGGGCGGGTTCGGCACCAGGCTTCGGCCGCTCACACTTGGCACCCCGAAACCGATCGTGCCGATTTTCGATCGGCCATTTCTTTACTATCAGACCGATCTTCTGCGTCAGGTACCGGAAATCGACGAAGTTATTCTGAGCCTCAACTATCGTCCGGACCGCATTGAAGCTCGGGTCGGCCGCGGGGCCGACGCCGGGTTGCCGGTTCGGTATGTCGTGGAACCAGAGCCCCTGGGCACTGGCGGGGCCATCAAATACGCGTCGCGAGGGATCGACGACACTATCCTGGTCTTCAACGGCGACGTCCTGACGACGATCGACCTCCAGGAGGTCGTGCGCACCCATCGCGACCGTCACGCCCGGGCCACAATCGTACTGACCCCGGTGGAGAATCCCTCGGCGTACGGATTGGTAGAAACCGACGATCAGGGCAACGTGCGCCGCTTCCTGGAGAAGCCGGATCCGGAGGACATTACCTGCAACACCATCAACGCCGGTATCTACCTCCTGGAACCGGAGACCTTCGACCGTATTCCCGACAACACCCCTTGGTCCATCGAGCGCCAGTATTTCCCGTCGCTGGTAGAGCGGTCCGAGACCTTCGTCGCCTATGTCGACCGCGGCTACTGGCTCGACATCGGCACGCCGGCCGCCTACGTTCAGGCCCATCGCGACCTGATGAGGCGACGATGTCCCCGCGGCCCATTCGCCAGCGACCACGCCACGATGGTGCACAAGGCGGGCCCGTGCGACGTCGCGCCGGACGCGCAGTTCCATGGCCCGTGTTTTCTCGGGACCGGCAGTGTGGTGGGTCCTGCCGCGCGGATTGGCCCCGAGACAGTCCTCGGTCCAGGCTGCCACGTCGGTGCCGGCGCGGTCATTGAACAGACTATCTTGTGGCGCGACACGTTCGTCGATGACGATTGCGTCGTTCGCGGCGCGGTCTTGGGCGAGCGCTGTCGGCTTGGCCACCATGCCGAGATCGGGCCTGGCGTCATTTTGGGGAACGACTCTACGATCGGCGCTCACAGTCAGGTGCCCGGAACACGATAAGCCGATGTCATTCGACCCCAGCGTCTTCAAGGCGTACGATGTGCGTGGCCTCTATCCGGAGGAAGTCAACGAGACGCTTGCCGAACAGATCGGACGCGCGTTCGTCGCGTACACCGGGGCCTGTCGCATCGCCGTCAGTCGCGACATGCGGCTCTCGTCGCCAACCCTCACCACCGCGTTTGTGGAGGGCGCGCTGACTCAAGGCGCGGATGTCGTCGACATTGGCCTCAACGGCACCGACCAGATGTACTTCGCGGTCGCCCGCGACAACCACGATGGTGGGGCCCAAATCACCGCGTCGCACAATCCCGGCCAGTACAACGGCATTAAGCTCGTCGGACGCCAGGCGCTTCCACTCAGCGGCGACGCCGGCATCTCGGACATTCGGGATATGTTGCTGACGGGCGCGATCCCGGCGCCGGCCGCCTCGCGCGGTCGCTACACGGAAGCACAGGTGTTCGAGGACTACATCGAGCATGTGTTGACGTTCATCGACGTCGAGGCGATCAAGCCCTTTTTGCTGATACTCGATGCCGGGTGCGGGATGGCCGGCCAGGTCGCACCGGCGCTCTTCGACCGTCTGCCATGCCGGACGACACGACTGTGTTTCACGGTGGATGGGTCCTTCCCCACCCACGAAGCGAACCCGCTGATCGAGGAGAACCGACGGGACATCGTTGACGCGGTCCGGGCCGAGTCGGCCGATGCCGGCATCGCATGGGACGGGGACGCCGACCGCTGCTTCTTCATTGACGGCGACGGCGAATTCATTTCGGGTGATTTCATCACTGCGCTCCTAGCCGAGGCATTCCTGCGGAAGACGCCTGGCGCGAAAATCCTGTACGACGTGCGGGCCAGTTGGGCCGTCAAGGATACGGTGAATGCGCACGGTGGAGAGGCCCTGATGAATCGCGTCGGTCACGCCTTCTTCAAGAAGCGCATGCGTGACGAGAACGCCGTGTTCGGCGGTGAGGTCACCGGCCATTACTATTTCCGCGACTACTTCTACGCCGACAATGGCTTCATTCCGGCGCTCCTGCTTCTCGAATTGATGTCTGTGCGGGACGAATCGCTTAGCGAACTGTTGGCGCCATTGCGTGCGCGCTATTTCATCTCGGGTGAGATCAACACGACGCTGGAGGACCAACGTGCAGTCCCGGGCAAGCTCGCCGCGATTGCCGCCCGCTACAGGGACGGGACGGTGTACACCATGGACGGGTTGTCGGTGGAGTACCCGACTTGGCACTTCAATGTCCGACCCTCGAATACGGAACCGTTGCTCCGCCTCAACCTCGAGGGGTCGACCCAGGCAGAGATGGAGTCGCGGCGAGACGAGATTCTTGACCTGATCAGGGCCTAAGGACACTGACCATAATAAGGTTGCGATCGTGGGGGCGTCGGGGCGGGATGCACCGGCGGCCCAGGTGGTGACTGTATTCTGGTCAGTGTCCTACAGGCCGCCCTTGGCACCTATCTCGCGGGCCAGATACCCAGGGCCTGACGCAGCGCAATGAGCTGGGCGGCGTGATAGCCGTTGTGGTCGAGCAAGATGAGGGCGGCGCGCAGCGTGTGATGGTGTTCCTTCTCGGCGGTGGGGACATTGGCGTAGAGATCGACGTTCGGATCCTCGACGATGCCGGCCATCTGCTCGGTGGCGTCGAGCAGGCGGCGGTTGCTCGTTGACCACACTTCGGCCGAGGGTGGCTGCGGACTTTTGGGCCAGTAGCCGTCGGGCCAGGTCTGGGCCTCGTAGTGGGGATCCTGGCAGTAGGCGATGAGATCCTCCGCTGCCAATCGCATGTGCTCGACCTGCTGCCACGCCGTATGACGGTGGCCCGCGACCTGCCGGCCCGCGAGGTCCGGCGGAAAGCCTTCGAGGGCCGCGGAGAGTCCAGCCTGAGCCTGACTGTGACGAAGTTGGCGGGCAAGGGTCTCTCGTAGCTGGGAGGTGTCCATGACCACAGGATATCTGGAACGCAGCACCTATGCCTCGTTTGGACGCCGGCTTCGAGGAATTGGTCGGAGCGGCCGGCTCGAGTGCTATCCAACTGGTTCGATAATTCCGGCGCTTCACCGCGGATAGGACATGGCCTGGATCCTAAATCGAGAGGCCCGGATCGTACGATAGACTTGCATTTCCGTGACCGGCGCCACGAGTCTGGCTTAGGCTAGCTTGCGCCGGGTCGCGTTGGACCACATAACGGAATTTCTCGGGCACGCGGGAGTAGCTCAGTGGTAGAGTCACGGCTTCCCAAGCCGTTGGTCGCGGGTTCGATCCCCGTCTCCCGCTCCACCTTTAACACTTTAATTAAGCAACGGTTTATCGTCTTTTTAACCCTCTTCTTTGCGAGCAAGCCGTTGGTCATCGGCCGCTGAACTTGCAACGATGTTGCAACGACGGGCCTCGTCCATGGCCCGCATTGCCCCTTTCAGGCCCTCAAGCGTCACGTTGAGATACGTGCTGGTCTGTTTCAGATCGGCGTGGCCGAGCATCTCCTACACCTGGTGTACCGGCCAGCCGGCCGCGACCGCCGTTCACATGCACGTGACGCGCGGACGTCGACACGGCCTCACGATCGCCCACCCGGGGCGCTCAGAAATCTAACGTTGGCCAATAGTCGTCACGGCTGGTGAGCGGTTGGAGGACGTCGGGGGCTTTGTTCCGCACCGAATTTACCGACGGTGACACCTCGTAGGCGGCGAGCCAGTCAGATGGGCATGGACGGACCAGCGGCTGCACGCGTTCGGATTCGTGCACGTCGGGGTCGAGCCAGTGATCGAGGTCCCGGTAGTCAAGGATCACCGGCATACGGTCGTGGATCTTCGCCATGAAATCGTTGGCCGCCGTCGTGACAATGGAGAACGAGTAGACCGGCTGGACCCGGACCGTCGGCTGCCACCGAGCCCAGACCCCGGCGACGGCCATGATCGGCTGGTCTCGCAGGTGAATCGCGTAGGGTCGTTTGGTAGTGTCTTCCCGCTTCCATTCATAGAATCCCGACAGCGGGACGATACAGCGCTGGTGTTGAAACGACTCGGCGTAGCTTCGTTTCTCGGATATTTCTTCGCCACGCGCGTTGATGAGGGAATACTTCGCGGCCGCTTCGACGCTGTGCGCCCAGGCGGGTATGAGGCCCCATCGGAATGGGGCGAACGCCCGCCGGTCATCACGCACGAGGACCACCGGCGACGTCTCGGTGGGCGCCATGTTGTAGTTGGGGATCAGCCAATCGATGTCCGGCGACTCGCCGTGTTCATCGAGTGCCGCCAATTCCGCCTCGGTGTAGGTCTCGTATGCCCGTCCACACATGCGGCGAGTATATCCGTCGTGCTGTGCCCTTGCGTCGAAGGGGATGGGCGATCCATGATTCGTTTTTTATTCGCCTATGAATATCGACGCCTTTATCATCGCTGCCCTACGCCGAGACGGGCTCGATCCGCAGATGGCGCACAATGCCGGGATCGTCCGCGGTCTTCGGCAGGGACTCCGGTTTCTCACCATGATCGGATGGTCCGTCGAGCGTCCGGAGCCATGCACGCTCCTGGTGCTGGGATGCCTGGTCGGCGGGACGGGCGGTCTTGGGTGGCGTGAGTACGACGTCCCCCGCGCCCCCGCGCAAAAGGTGCCCGCCCTGATGCGACTCTGGTGCGCTCGTCTCCCAACCTGGTCGCCGGAGGAGGCGTTCGACGCGTTCATGAAGGTGGCGCCTTTTGGGGCGAACAGTGCCTGGGTGGCGCTGTTGGTCTACCAATGGCTCAAACACTCGTGGGACGACCCGGTCATGCCGCCCAACGCCCTGAGAGTCAGACGGGGCTGAGCGCCGGTCTGGGAGGTGACCGGTCTTCGGGTAGAATGGCACGAAGCCCACGTTGTCGCCACCTATGGTCACTGCTGACCGCTACCCCACGCTCACCGTGAAATCGTCCGCGCCGCGCCAGGACGGCGTCTCGCTGTCTGTTCCCCACGTCGTCACCGCGGTTGGGCCGGGGCTGGTCATAAAGGGGCATGTCACGGCCGTCGAGCACCTGATTGTCGAGGGCGAGATCGAAGGCACGATTGTGGTGCCCGATCACGGCGTGGCCATCAGTGGCTCGGCACGCGTTCGCGGAGAGGTGTGCGCGAGAACGATCACAGTGCTGGGCCGGGTCGACGGCAGCCTGACCGCCAGCGCGCTGATTGAGCTACGGGCGACCGCCGTCGTGACCGGGCGGCTCGCCGCGCCGCATCTGAGCATGGAGGAGGGCGCGCGGTTTCAGGGCCGCGTCGACCCCACCAAAGCCGACGCGACCCTAGCCGTGGCTCGGCACCGGCTCGCGCCCGTCACGGCGACCGACCCAGCAGATACGTAACCCGGTAGTACGCGTATTTTTGGAGTTCGAAGAGCCCGTTTCTGAGGTTGGTCCGAGTTTGCCACCATGTGGCCGGGTCAAATGACGATTGACGGCTTGGATGAATCAGGACCTGCGTATCTAGGTCGCGGAAGACCTGGTTGAACACGTAGCGTGCTCGCGACGTGTGGAACCCGCTCGTGACGACGATGAGCCGTTCGATCTCGCGCGACTCGGCCCATTCGGCCACGAGCAACGCCTCCATCTGCGTCGACTCGACGACCTGTTGTAGCACCGTCACGTCCATGCGGCCGACCCCCAACGCGTCCAGGTAATTCAGCCGGGTCTCGATGTCCGAGAGGATGTCCACGCCGCGCGATCGCAGTGCCGCCACCACGGGACGGTCGGGCGGGCGGGTCAAGAGAATCGTGGGGCCGAATCCCTCGACAAACAGGTCGGCCGCTTCGAGATCGCGGTCCACGGACCCGGCCAGCACCACGATCGCCTCGGCCGGTTCCAGGGCATCGGCGTGGTACAGCCAACCTCCGACCCAGGTCAGCAGCGGTGCACGAAGTTGATAGGCGACGAGTCCGATCACGGCCGCGGCAGCAAGGATCACGGCCAATGACAACAGGCAGCCTCTGGCCCGCTGTATCAGCCCTCGCGGCGGGGCGTCAGGGCCTCTCATAGACCGCCCTTCCCGCATTCATTGCTCTTCGTGTGCCACGTGGTTGAGTGTACATCCGGTTTCGTGGGTGACGGCAGACTATCGGGCCGTCGTCATTACGGCCAGCACCGCAAGCCCCTCACGCACGCGTCAGCGGGTTGGCGTGGCACGCTCCGCTTTCGTCGTTCCGCTCTTTGTCGTTTCGATGTATTCGGCCGACCGAACCCGCAGCAACGCCGCTAGACGGGCCAGCCTGGCGCCGCGTACTGGGTCACAGTCTAGATGTAAGTGAGACACACCACTCGCGGGTCTGCTGGCGCTGGTCACGCTGCTGCTGACGACCAGTGTACCGTCCTCGGGATGATAGTGTCCGCAGTGATGCGCACGATCGGACCTGCCTATCGGGTGCTCGCGTGGTTCATCCACGTGGTCGTGACCACGTTCTTTCGGCGCGTGGAGGTGGTGGGACTTGACCACGTGCCAGCCACCGGCCCTGTCATCTTCGCCGGGAACCATCCGAACGCCCTGCTGGACGGGTTTGTCGTGACCTCGATGTGCGGCCGGCGGCCGGTCCACTTCATGGGCAACGCGAAGCTCTGGCGATATCGACTGATGGCGTTGTTGCTCGACTCGTTCGGGGTCGTGCCGGTGTACCCACGCGAGGAACACGGCGACGCGGCGAACAACGACGCTGCCTTTGCGCGGCTCTTCGACGTGCTCGAAGCGGGCAATTCGATGGGAATCTTCCCGGAGGGCATCAGCCACGCCGGCAGCCACTTGACGCGATTGAAGACCGGGACGGCCCGGATCGCGTTGGCGGTCGGGGCCCGGCGCCGGGTGTGTGTGACTATTGTACCGTGCGGGCTCACCTACATGCATCGCCATCGCTTTCGGAGCCAGGCGCTCCTGCACTTCAGCGAGCCGATCGAGATCGACGACGAGTGGCTGACGGAGTATGCCGCGGCCGAGGGCGACACGGTGCGTCGGCTCACGGCGCGCATCGCCGACGCGCTCGAAAAGGTCACCCTGAACGCGCCAGACTGGGAGACCTTGCGCTTCATCCACGCCGCTCGGCGTTTGTACACGCCGACGTCCGTGCGACTAACGCCCGGAACCTACGTCGAACTCAGCCGCCGGTTCGTCGAGCGCTATCTCGCCGCGGCCGACGACCCGACGGCGCAGCGGCTTCGTCACGACGTGCAGAACTATCAGGCGCGGCTCGACCTCACTGGTCTGAAGGACCACCATCTGCGTCAGCCGATCGGGGTCCTCCACGCGTGGAAGGGCGTCTTGTGGCGGAGCGCGGCGCTGGCCGCGCTCCTGCCGCTGGCGATACCCGGAGCGCTCCTGCACCTGCCGGTCGCCTGGATCGCGATGACCGCGGGCGAGCGCCTGAGTGACGACCGAGACGACGTGGCGACGCTCAAAATCATCACGACGGTGTTACTGTTGCCGCTCGCCTATGCCGCGGCCGCGATCCTCACCGGACTGAGCGTCGGGTGGTGGTGGGGCGTGGGCATCGGCGCCCTCCTGCCGCTGAGCTTTCTGGCCTCTATCAAACTCGTTGAAGTCCAGGCGAACATGACCCTGGCCACGTTGACGAACCTGCGCCTGAGTCGCTTCTCCCTCGAAATCGAGGAACTGCGCGAGACCCGTCGCCGTCTCGTGGTGCGCGTGCGCGAAGTCGCCGACCGCAACGCTGGTCCGAGTCTGCCCCGTGTGCGCAGCCGTCACGACTCCAAATAGATAGCGTCGCAAGCGGGTAGCGACCGGTGGGACTTGGGCGTGCGCCTACCTCGCCTCGCACCACTCGGGTGGTGCGATCGGGTCGCGGCGCTCGATCGGCCCCACCAACTCGATGTAGATACCGTCAGGGTCTATCAGATTGATGATGCCGGTCGTATCTTCCCCGGTACCCGAGCAGCATGGCGCAATCTCCGAGAGGAATTCCGCACCGTGTTGTTGCAGCACGCTCACCGCACGATCCAGGTCCCGCACCGCGAGCGCCATACGGTCGATCCCGACATGGTTGATCGGTGGCGGATACGGTGGCTCGCCATCGTAGGGGTCGAGCCACTGCACCAGACGCAGGCGATGTTGGTCGCCACCAGGCAGCGCGATGTCGGCGCCGCGCCGTGTGAATGGTGTATCCAGACCGTAGGCGCGGGCCTCAGCAAGCGCGCCGGTCGCCCCCAGCGGCCGCACGTCCGTGTAGCCGAGCATCTGGTAGTAAGCGAGCGACCGGTCGAAGTCGCTGACGTTCAGACCGATATACGGCATCGCGGTAACGTGCATGTCGGCCTCCGGATCGCCATGGGGGGGCGCGGTCTCGACCAGCTTGTACAGCACCCCGTCCGGGTCCATGAAAAATACAAACCGGTCGCCAGGCACGCCGTAGGGCTCTGACAAGAATTCCACGTCTTGCGTGGTCAGGTGCGCGACGTCGGCAGCCAGATCGGTCGTCAGCAACGCCGCATACGCCATCCCCAGATGAGTGGGCGACGCATAGGGCGGGGCACCACTGAATGGGACCGCGAACTGAATGAGATCGATACTCGATGGTCCCCAGCTCTCGGGAATGGCGATCACCTCGATGGCCTGCAACTCGTAGGTGCACAGGTCATACATCCCTAGCGAGCGGGCCATCAGGTGGGTGTTGGTCTTCGGAAAACCGCCCACACCAGCGGTGAAACCGAGCATGCGATAGAACGCGCGCGCGCGCGGGAAGTCAGTAGTCTGCGTATTGATGTGGATGCGCGCCGTCACACCCACGTCAACGTTCCTGGGCGGGCTGACCGGCTGTTCCGTATCTGGTGCAGGTGTGGTGCAGGCGACGGATACGATCACGACGCCGAAAACCAGCACGCAACACAACGTGCGGACGAACCGCAGGCGGTGCGGCCGTCTCACGGCGCCGGCTGGAGACGCAAGAGTGCGCCGTCGTCCTCGTCAGTGAGCAGGTAGAGGAATCCGTCCGGCCCTTGGCGCACATCCCGGATACGTTGCCGGAGCTCGGTCAGCAGCGATTCACGCCGCAGTTCCTCGGTATCGGCGTTGAACACCACCCGCTGGAGGTGGCCGGTGCCCGGGATCCCGCCCTCGCGCAACGATCCGACGAACACGTTGCGTCTCCACGCGGGGAACTGGTCGCCGGTGTAGATGGCCATGCCCGCGACCGCAATGGCCGGGAGCCATACGACCAGCGGCGACTCGAGACCCTCGCGCGTCGGATGTTCAGAGACCCGCGACCCAGGATAGAGGCGTCCGAAGCTGACGAGGGGCCAGCCGTAGTTGCGTCCCGGCAGGATGACGTTGATCTCGTCGCCGCCATTCGGACCATTTTCATGGTTCCAGATCTCGCCAGACTCAGGGTGCAGGATGAGGCCCAGGGTGTTGCGATGCCCAAGCGTGTAGATCTCCGGCCGATAACCGGGGCGGTCCGCAAACGGGTTGTCCGCCGGCACGGAGCCATCATCGTTGAGACGCAAGATCTTTCCGCGCAGGCTCATTGGATCTTGCGCGACCTGAGCCACACGGCCGCCGGTCGACATATATACCTTGCCGTCACGCCCGAACACGACGCGCCCGTTGAGACCGGAGTTGCCCTCGTATGCTTCGGTAACGAGCAGGTCATGGACATCGGCGAGTGCGCCCGCCTCGAGCCGGCCCCGCGCCAGCGTCGGTGCGCCCATGCCGTTGCCGACCGGCTTGGTATAGGTCAGATAAACGAGTCCGTTCTCCGAAAACCGCGGATGGAGGGCGACGTCCATGAGCCCCCCGTTGCCGTCGGGCCTGACTTCCGGGACGCCGGAAATAGGCTCGGGGTCGAGAGCGCCCCCGCGAATGAGTCGCAGCCGACCCGGTCGCTCGGTGACCAGCATGTCGCCGTTGGGAAGAAACGCGAGGGACCACGGATGCGAGAGTCCCGCCGTCACGACGCTGACCCGGACCTTGTGCTGTTCGGCCGTATCGAATATCCACGGCCCCGCACCCAATGGCGGCACCGGCACGCCAAGCGTCGGTTCCACTTGCGCGTAGCTCACCCCGAGCAGACAGAACAGTATCGGCGCGGCGAGAACAACGGCACGTCTGATCCCCATTTGATCGTTCCCTGCGGACCATTCTAGTGCCATTGGCTCTTTTGCCGGTCAGCAATAGGATTGGCCTCGGTCAGGAGGTGCGAATGACGACCGCCGAGGACTATCGCGTGGGAGGTCGGATTTTCGCGACCCTTGCCTCGCAAGCCCAGGGCTACGGGCATCTCGTATTGACGCCCGAGGTGCAGGCACTGTTCGTGGAGGAGGCGGCAGACCTGTTCGTCTCCATCGCCGGCGGTTGGGAAACGATGAGCATGACCCATACCCGGCTGGTACCCGCGGACGACGCCACCCTCACCGGCGCGTTGCGCAAAGCGTGGGCGCTGCGTATGGAGAAGAACACGCGCACGCGGCTTGGCCCGCGATCGCGACGTCACGCTCGGGCGCCAGGTCGTTGACGCGGGTCTACACGTGGTTCATGAGTCGATCGTGCGGCGGGTCGAGCTGCTCCAATTTCGTCAAGACCATGTCAGCGCTGACCGGTGACCGGTAGAAGTGGCCTTCACCGCCAAGCGCGTCGGCGATGGCGCACAACACCGACGCGGCGCCGGCACCGATCGCCGGCTCGCCGATCCCCTTGGCGCCCAGGGGATTGAACGGGTCGGGCTCCTCGGCCGCGGTCCATCCCATCGGACGCTCGTGGGGGACATCGAGGATGCCGGGAGGGCGGTTGTTGTAGAACCGCTTCGCCACCGACAGCCCCCACCGTCGGTCGAAGACCCACTTCTGGCTCAGCGCGATGCCAAAGCCCTGAATCCCGCCGGAATGGATCTGGCTCCCGAGCAGCCGGGGGTGGACCAGCGTCCCGCAGTCGGCGCTGCCGACATAGTCGACCATCCGGATCGCGCCGGTTTCGACGTCCACTTCGACTTCCGCGAACCCGACCACGAACCCCATGACACGACCACCTGTCGCGAAGGTGTCCTTAGCGACACCCATTAGGCCACGGCCGGCCAGCGCGGTGGCCGAGGTCGCGGTCATGCCATTGATGTCGTCCGGCAGCTCGTGCCCGTCGAACCGACCGCCGCGCGCAATCGCCCGCTCGGCCGCCTGCGCAAAGCTCAGCCCCTGTGAGGGCGCGCCTCGCTTGAACACGCGTTCGTCGGCCACGTCGTAGTCGTCCGGCGTCCCGCCCAGGTCAAGCGCGGCCAGCTCCTGCAGCTTACGTTTCGCGTCGAGCCCCGCGGCCCAGTTGGCCCGCGTGTGCGCATGGGTCGTCTGACTACCAACCGACATCGCGCTCCACGGCAGGTTCCGGTCGGTCGCGCCCCAGACCAGTTCCACCTTCTCCCAGGGCATGTCGAGGGCCTCGGCGCCGGCACGGGAGCAGTCGGAGAACGACTCCGTTCCCAAGTTGCCGACACCCGTTTGGATCTGCAGGTGTCCGTCCGGCCGGATCACCAGGAGTCCGTCCATCCCGGAGCTGCCGGCCGAGAACGTACTCAGCGCGACCCCGATACCGGTCGCCTTGCTCCCGTTGCGCTGTCCGCTCCGACGGAGCCGTTCCGACCAGTCGAATTCGACCATCCCCTTGTCGAGGGCCTCGTGGACAAACGCGCTCGAGGCGTTCCCCTGCTGCCCGTCACGCCCAGGGGCGCCGAACGCCGCCTGTCCGGCCGGCGCATTGATCCGAATGATGTCGGTACGATCGATGCCCAGCTGCCGCGCCGCCCGGTCGAGCAACGGCGCCAACATAGTGACGGCCTGCTCGCCTCCCGGGGCTCGCTGGGCGGCGCGCGGTGGTGTGTTCGTGTACACCCCGATGCCCCGGACTCGGATACTCTCCGGCTGATACGCCAGCGAGGCGATGTTGGCCATCGACATGTGATCGCCGCTACGCCCATACGGTCCCCCGTCACCAATGGTGAAGAGATCCATGGCCAGGATGCGCCCATCGCTTCGGAAGCCGACCTTCGCGCGGGCCTGCACCGCCGGCCGCGCTCGGCCGATGAAGTTCTCTTCCCGACGGCTGACCCGCATCATGACCGGCTTGCCGATTTTCTTGGACATGACGATGGGAAACCGCATACAGGTCGACCCTGCGCCCTTGCTCCCAAACCCACCGCCACAGAATTCGGCCACCAGGACGACGTTCTCCGGCTCGACCTCGGCCCAGCGTGCGACGGCGCCCACCGTGCGGGCGGTGCTCTGGGTCGATCCGTACACGTAGACCTTCCCGTTTTCCCAGTAGGCCATACAGCTGCGTGTCTCAAGCGGCTGGTGCCCCAGCGACTGGTGGTAGATGGACTCGTCGACCACCAGGTCGGCGGCCGCGAGCCCGGCATCGACATCCCCGACCGCCCACTCTGCCGCGAACTCGCCGCTCATCGGCAACCGGCCGGCGGCCAGTTCAGCCAGCTCGGTCTCGGTCCACTTGATCGTGGCGAGTTCCCGGCCCACCATCGTATTGCCATCGAGTCGCGCGTTGGGTCCACCCGGCCGCAGGCTGTCGAGCGGGTCCATACAGAACGGCAACGCCTCGTACTCGATCTGGATCGCCTCGATGGCCTCGGACGCGGTCTGTTCGTCGACCGCCGCGATGGCAAGCACCGGCTCGCCCTCATACAGCGGCTCGTTGGTCAGCCCCGCCTCGCCTGGAGCGTCTACGGTCGGCAGGTCGTCTGCAGTCAAAATACCCTCGACCCCAGGCATGGCCAGCGCGGCACTTGCATCAAGACGGCGCACCCGGGCATGCGGCATCGGGCTCAACAGCAACTTCAGGAACACCATGCCATCAGCCCGAAAGTCCTCGGCGTACTTCGCGCGACCGGTCACCTTCGCCCGCAGGTCCGTCGTGGTGTAGTTCTTTCCGATGAGCTTGTAGTCAGGCATGTGTCCATCTCTCCGGGGGCGTGACGTGCACTCTCGATCGCCGCTTCCGGCCGCGCGTCGCCCTAGTATAGGTCCGAAGTGTAGGTCCGGAACAGATGCAGCGGACGATCCCAGACTCTACGAAGCCGCGGTCATAGAGTGGTGATGGTTCGACGACGGTCCGTTAGACACAGAGAGGTCTTCCCTGTGAGAAGAGACAACCGAATGTGGCTCTCGGCATTCCTGCCGGTCTATCTCATCGCTATTCTGGTCGTCGGCAGATTCTGCTCACTCGGCAGCGCCACGGTCCGCCGCGCAGGAACGCCCGGAGCAGCCTGCCGCCCTTCGTCGGTGCCGTAACACTCCCCGTTGTGCCGTGGGTCCGGACCCGGGTCGGATGTCAGTTCCTGGGCAAGGCGAAGGCGATTATCTCGTCATTGGTGACCTCTGACCCGGTCAGCCCGCCGCCGGTGCTCACCACTGTCACGAATTGCCGTCCATCGGCTCCCAGATAGGTAATGGGCGTCGCTTGGATCGACGACGGCAATCTGATCTCCCACAACTGGTCCCCGGTCGCGGTGGCAAAGGCGCGAAACCTGAAATCATCGGCGCCACCCACAAAGGTCAGTCCGCTGGCGGTCAGCACGACACCCCCGGTACTGGGGCGACCGGTGTCCTGCAGGCCGGCAGGCAGCACGTCAGAAACACCAAGGGTCTTGCGATAGGCGACGTCACCCGTCGACATGTCGACAGCGACCAGCTCGCCCCAGGGTGTCGGCCCGCACGGCAGACGCCTGTCCGGATCGCCGAACCGACGAACACCGGCGAGCGGCCCGGTGTTGGCCCAGGCGCCGTTCGTCCGCTGGACGAGGCGCATGGGCTGGAACAGATTGGTGGTGTTGGACACGAAGAGATGAAGCTCGGGATCGTAGGCCGGCCCCCAGTAGTTGATGCCGCCCGCCGGGCCCGGCGGGGACATACTGTACTGGTTGGGCGCGATCGGCATGTAGGGCCCCCCGAGTTTCATGTTGTTATCGTCGACCAGGCGCTCGCAGTACGCCTGATGCTGGGGTTCGCCCTGGTAGAGATTGTCCCGGGAGATCGTATTCTGCGTCAGCGGCTCCGGTTTCACCGGGAACGGTTGCGTCGGCGAAGCCTGCTCGCCCGGCACGTCACTCCCCGGCACCGGCCGCTCCTCGATGTCGAAGAGCGGCTCGCCGGTGACCCGGTTGAACGTGAACATCAGGCCCGTCTTGTTGACGACGATGAGGGCGGGCACGGTTTCACCGTCGCGGTCCAGGTCGACAACGAGTGGCGCCGACTGCGCGTCGTAGTCCCAAATATCGTGATGGACGAGCTGAAAGTGCCAGAGATACTGCCCGTTGTTGGCATCGACGGCGACGATCGACGACGAGAAGAGGTTGTCTCCGGGTCGGTCGACGCCGACACGGTCGTCGTTTGGGGCGCCAAGCGGCATATACAGAATACCGAGATCGGTATCGAGCGACATATAGCCCCAGACATTCACGCCCGATCGATCCCGGGCGCTGTCCCCGGCCCAGGATTCATACCCGAAGTCGTCCGGGCCCGGCACCGTTTCGAACGTCCACACCAGCTCGCCGGTCCGGATGTCCCAGGCTCTAGTATCACCTGAGGGTCCTGTCCCCTCCGGAAAGGCGCGACCTTCTCCGGTGCCCGCGCCAGTGATTACAAGATTTTTGTAGATGCTCGGAGAAGACAGAAGCAAGTAGCCCGCGTCCGTGAAATTCCGCATAACTTCCGGCGTCTTCAGATTGACGACGCCATTTTCACCAAAACCGGCGTTGAGCGTACCGTCCGAGGCCTTGATTGAGTACAGCACGCCCGAACTGGCGCCGAACAGGAGCGACGGGGGGAGGTCTCCGTCGCCCGGCCAATACGCAAGACCGCGCTTCGACGGCACCGCATTGTCTGGAATCTCAAATCGCCATTGTTCCGCACCGCTGGTGGCGTCCAGCGCAATAATGGCGCCATAGGGTGAGGCGAGATACATTGTGGTGCCAATCACGAGGGGAATGGCCTGGTCTTCCCGCAGGCCACCGGTAAAGTCGGCCGGCTTGAGATGAATGCTCCAGACCCGCTCGAGCGTGGCCACGTTGTCGGCCGTGATCTGGGTCAGCGGGCTGTACCGGTTGGCGCTCTGCGTATAGTTGGTGCTCGGCCAGTCGGTCGCCCCCTGCTGAGGGGCCTGGGCGCTCGCACCCGCGCAGCCGGCTGCCACAGATAAAACAGTCGTTCTCAAGGCCACTCTCGCCGTACGTCCAACCATTGTCATACTCCTTCGATCCTGTCTATTCGTGATGGAGAATCAGCCGATTATACCGGCGGATAGCCAGGGCCATACCGCCCCCCTGGAGAACGAAAAGGGCGCCTTGAAAGAAAACGGGCCCAACCGACACTGTCGAGTGGACCCGTATTGATTGGTCGAGATAACGCGAGAATCTATGCACACCGCGCAGGGCGGTGAACAGGCAAGAAGTCTCTCTTATGAAACAGGCTCACTGGTCCGAATTGACTTGACACGTACAGTTCGACACCGTCGCCTTCGCCCTGCCGGACCCGTTCACATTCGGCAGCGCCGGTCGCAACACCGTGTTCGCGCCCGGTCTGGCGAACGCCGATGTCTCGATCGTAAAGGTGTGGTACTTCGGCGAGCAGGGCCGTCTGGAGTTCCGCTGGGAGACCTTCAACCTGCTGAACCGCGTCCACTTCGACGCCCAACCGAGTCTTCGACACCCCAAACTTCGGTCGCATCTTCAGCACTCAGCCCGCCCGCGAGATGCGCCTCGGTCTACGCTATAGATTTTGAGCCGCACGTCCCGGACGATGGTGAGGAAGATGCGCTACCCGAACGCGTCGTCGAACGTTCGGCGCTGCTGCACGCTGCCGAGCATGATGAGCTGAGCACCGGCCTCCATCTGCATCGTGGCCCGAAGGCTCGTGACCAGCTGACCATCCTGTCGCACCGCGACGACACTCAGCCCAGTGCGTGAGCTGATCCCAGTCTCGGCCAACGTCTTGTTCTCCAACGAGTGTGGCAGCCGCACCGAAAACAGGTCGACGCCTTCTCCCAAAATCACAAGCTCGTGCCCTTCGAGAAGAGACATCACCGCTTCCGCACCGAGAGACGAATAGCTGAGCACGAAATCTGCCCCTGCGCGGTGAATGGCTTCAAGGTTCCGGTCATGCGTAATCCGGCTCACGATGCGGAGATCTGGCTTGAGCCGTCGACAATAGACGGCAAGATATATATTCACGGCGTCATTGTTCGTGGTCAGGAGCACCGACGGTGCGTCTTCCAGCCCAGCCTCCCGCAGAGCTTCGCGGTCGTTGGCGTCGCCGACGAAGACGCGATCCGCGACGTCGATCAGGCGCTCCTGCGTGCGCGGGTCGCGATCGAGCACATGGACCGGGACACCCTTGCGTTTGAGTGCGCGGGTAGCGGCGCTTCCGACGGTGCCGCCGCCGATGACGATGACGGGCGCGTCGGAGTGGGGCATACTCTCGAGCAAGGCGTCGAGAGCGCTCAACTGCGCCGGGGTGCCGGCGACCACCAGGATGCTCTCGCTGGAAATATGGCTCTGGGGGAACGCGGGTCTCAACCGTCCGCGGTGCCAGACACCGACGACGTTCAGCCCCGTCCGTTCCCGCAACCGTGTTTCACGAACGGTCAGGCCGGCGAGCGGCGTGTTCCGTACTGAGAACTCGGCGATCTGCAGTTCTTCGAACGTGCCGATGACATCCGCCGTGCCACGACCAGCAGCGACACGATTCGCTAAGTATTCTCCCAGACGCACTTTCAGCGGTAAGACGTGAGTGCACCCGCTCAGCTCCAGGATGTCGATTGAGTCCTCGTCCTCGACCACGCCGACGATCGGCACATCTCGGGACACTTCACGGACGGTCAACGTGATGTTGGTGTTCGTCGTGTCTTCTCGGTTCGCGAGCAGCAGGCGGGCCTGTCCCACCTGCAATCCGTCATAGGTCGTCCGGCTGTCGAGCTCGCCCGTGATCACAGTGATCCCTTGGTTCAAGAGGTGCGCTGCCGCGTCCGGCTTGGGCTCGACGACGTAGTGCGGGATCCCTTCGGCCTGGAGCCTCTCGATGAGCACGGATGCGATCTCATCGTGGCAACTGATGATGACATGACCTCGCACGCTGGAAGGCACTCGCCGCGGCGCCCTGAGCCGCTCCTGGGCTTCGAGCCAGGGCGCGTAGAAAAAGCGGATAAAGGTAAACGGCAACACGACCAACAGCAACATGACCCCTGATCCCAGCACGATGACCGTGAACAGCCGACCGGTGTCGGTGGTAAAGACCACATCGCCGAAGCCGAGGGTGGTCATCGTGACCAGCGTCCAGTAGACGGCGGTGATCCACGAGTGCGACTGCCCTTCCACCTGCACCATGATCACCTGGAAGAGCACCGAGTAGATCGCGATGACCGCAACGAGCAAGGCGCCATAAGGAACAAGCGCTTGGAGGTCCCGGCGCACTTCGCCTTCGCGGAGGATGGATGCTAGCGCACTTGTAGGTAACTTCATCATCGCGTGTTGACCGACAGCCGAGAGCGCCCGCTCGGCCGTGGCTTAGCGCCGCCCATACTGGTCGCGCACATTCTCAGGACCATCGTGTCGGGGCAGTCTCTGACGGTGCAGAGCTTGGTCGCTCGCGCTGCCCTAGCCGCAACGGACGGATGCACCGGGGCTGTTCCCTCGACGCATGAGCGGGCACCATCTGCTATGTGTTACCCATACTTGGTTTGAGTCAGGCGGTAATTCACCAAGATACCTATATCTATTGGTGAGCCGCCTAGGGATCGGACCCAGGATTCCCTGATTAAAATGTGCACGTCCATCGTTTTCGCCAACGCTATGATTGTAACAACTTACCGGAATCCTTGACAAAACAGCGCACTCAGACGCCTACGAGAGCTGCGAGGTTTACGAGGTATCGAGTCCCGATAGGGACAAAACAGGGACAGTCCAGGGCACGGGTTGACGCTCGCGTGGGATTCGGTGTTACGGTGGATCATGCAGTGACATAATCACCGCAAATCTCTAATGCAGAGGAGGGCTCATGCTCGCATTCGACCGGCCGTCGTTTCGGTTCCGCCTAGCATGTATCGCGTCCGGCCTCCTTGCCGCCGCCTCCGTGGCCGTGGCCGCGCCGGCTCTCGCGCAGGAGGACCGCATCCGGCCGGTCACCGACGCGGAGTTGGAGACCCCGAGTCCCGACGACTGGCTGATGTGGCGCCGAACGCTGGACGGCTGGGGCTACAGCCCGCTGGATCAGATCAACCGCGAGAACGTCGGCGACCTCCGGATGGTCTGGTCACGTGGGCTCCGACCGGGCCGCCAGCAGGGCACGCCGCTGGTTCGCGACGGCATGATGTTCATGCCCAACCCGCGCGACATCATCCAGGCCATCGACGCGGAGACCGGCGACCTGATCTGGGAGCACCGTCGGGACCGCCCGGATGATCTCGGCGACTACATGATCGGCACCCTCACCGACACCAACCGCAACATCGCCATCCACGGCGAGCTGATCATCGACACCAGCATGGACGACCACATCTTCGCGCTCCACGCGGAGACGGGCGAGGTGGTCTGGGACACGGAGATTCTCGATTACCGGGTGCACCCGGCCAACCAGACTTCCGGGCCGATCATTGCCGGCGGGAAGGTGTTCTCGGGGCGGAGCTGCGACCCGCGAGGGGGGCCCACCGGCTGTGTCGTTACCGCGCACGACGCCGCAACTGGCGAGGAGCTGTGGCGGCGGCGGCTCATCCCCGCCCCCGGCGAACCTGGTGACGAAACCTGGGGCGACGTCCCGTTCGACGAGCGGGCGCACGTCGGCGCGTGGATGGTGCCCAGCTACGATCCGGCGCTGAACTTGGTCTACGTCGGTACGTCAGTCACGTCGCCAGCGCCGAAGTACATGCTCGGCGGAACCGACAAGACGCACCTTTATCACAACTCGACGCTCGCCCTGAATGGGGACACGGGTGAGATCGTCTGGTACTACCAGCACCTGAATGACAGTTGGGACCTCGATCACCCGTTCGAACGCCTATTGGTGGACACGGCGGTGCGGCCGGACCCATCCGCCGTGAGCTGGATCAATCCGCGGCTGAACCCGGGCGAAGAGCGTCGAGTTGTGACCGGCATCCCGGGCAAGACCGGCATCGTCTACACCCTGGACCGGGAGACCGGCGAATTCCTGTGGGCCACCCCGACCATTGTCCAGAATGTGATCAGCAGTATCGATGGCGCGACGGGCGCGGTGTCCGAGAACCCGGAGCTGGTCTTCACCGCGGCGGGGCAGACGGTGCTAGCCTGTCCGCACGCCAGTGGCGGGAAGGACTGGGAGGCGGGCGCCTACAGTCCTTTGACCAACACGATGTACATGCCGCTGCGCAATGTCTGCGCGCGGATGCGTGCCATGGCCGAACCCGACGAGCAGGACGAAGCGCGCCGGCTCTATGCCATCGCCTGGCGTCCTGAAATTGCGCCGGGGACCGACAATGTGGGGAGCGTGCAGGCGATCTCAGCCGAGACTGGCCAAGTGGTCTGGAACTACCAGCAACGAGCCGCCACCATGGCGCTGGCCGCGACCGGCGGCGGGCTCGTCTTCGGCGGTGACGTGAACGGACGGTTTCGGGCCTTCGACGATCGGACGGGAGAGATTCTCTGGGAGATCAACCTCGGGTCGCCGGTCTCCGGCTTCCCGATCACTTACGCGGTCGACGGCCGCCAGTACGTGGCGATCAGTACCGGCTTCGGCCGCTTTCTGGATTTGACGCCGGAGCTTCGCCCGAGTGCCAATAACAACCTCTTCATCTTCGCCCTTCCTGAGTAGCAAGTAGCTCCGGCAGTGCCTATGGCCCTGGAGATCGGCTGCCGCCTCGCCCATTACGACGTGACCGCCCTCCACTGCCTTGACGACCTACAGTAAGTCGTTCTTACATGGACGCCTGATCGCGACCCATTAGGGTGTATGAATAAATAATGAATATCCCGCATCACAGCCTACGTTTTGTACGGGGTCGTCATACTGACGACCGCTCGATCGGACAATGGGACGCATTAGACGCTCCCCTGGCACAGGGGGGACCTGCGCCCCGGGGGCGCGCTCTAATGCGTCCTATGTCCCCGTGCGTGGAAGCTCGTCCCAGAACCGCTCATGCACAGCAACACGTGGGGCCTGCTCGTGAAGAGACCGAGGTTAGACGCCGTCCAATCCGTTGTGTTGTCCACCGAGCCACGGACACCGCCGCCGGCGCGCCTGTGGCTTGAACAGAAACGTGCTACCGGGCGCAAGCGCCCCGTGAGCGCGTTGCAGGACGTCGCGCGCGTACTGACGGGTCAACACATTGATCTGGTCGTAGAGCAGGAGCACTAGGTCGAAGCCCTCCCCGAAGTCGGTGTGGCGGAGGTCCGCCTGCTCGAAGTGACAGTCGAGTTCCTCGCGAGCGGCCACGCTCCGGGCGTGGTTGATCGCGGCCGGGGAAAAGTCGATGCCGTGACCGCGATGCCCGCGCCGCGCCAAGCGGTGTAGATAGAGGCTGGGGCCACAGCCGAGGTCCAGGGTGTGCGCGTGGTTGAGGCCAGGGAGTTGTCTTTCGATGAAGCAAACATGAGCCTCGATGGACAAGGTGCGGCGGCTCGCCAGATCGTACTCCCGTGATAAATGCTCGCCGAGCATGCGCTCGCTGAAGGCCGGGCCTTGCCACGGAATATTGTCGCCCTCGACCCAAGGCGTCGAGGGAAGCTGGCGACCAATGATGGAGACAAGCTTGACTAGAGCCGTGCAGATGGATGAGGTGGAAGTCTAGCAGCCCGTGGTGAAAGGCCCGCTGCGCTCGGCTGGCGCAACATCCGGCATGACTGCGTTGTTCCTCGGCCGCTTCTGTCGCAGAATAATGGGCCGTCTCCAAGCTACAATGCCACTCAGTCCCCCTACCCGCCTCGGCCCATATCAAGTCATCCGCCGCCGCGCGACGAGCGTGCTATGGCGGGGCAGGCCCGCCTGATCAGATGGGACTGGAGCCAAGGCGCGGCCGACCTTTGAGCGTGACCTTCAGAACCCGACACCTGAGAGAGAGGTTGACCGAACGTCACAGGTCGGTCAGAACCGAAACAATCGGTTGAACTTGATGACGAATGCACGATTTTCGAGAGCTGGAAAGCGCGGCGTCAAGGTGTCACGCTCGTCCGTGTATACGATGAACAACTCGCTGCCTGGCTGATACTCCCATCGAAAACGAATATTGGTGCCAAGGGAATCATTGCTGGAGTTGAACTGGAGTAGTGCGGATACAAACATCCGCGGCGTAACGGTGTAGGTTGCCCGCGTCGAGACTAATGTACTGGTGAAGCTGGCTTCAGGAAGCGTGATGTAGTTGACTGAAAGTGACGGTTCGACTGTCAATTGTGCCCCCAAGCTCACGCGGGGTCGATTGTAGCCAACGCTTGTCTTCTCGCCACCAAAGAATCCACCACGCTCAACGGTGATCGAGCCCGCGACCGGGCGTTGTTCCCCGAGGGCGTATACCACCTTCGTATTCACGAACGAGTATCCGCCAATCGGAACCGATACGTCCCGTGCGATCCGAAACGGTTCCTTCAGGAACTCAAAATTGTCAGTAATCCCGGTAAACAGGCGGTCGCCGTTCTCGAACTCCGCTCCCAATAAGAGCTGCTGCAGCCGTGTCTCAAGAAGTCCCGCCCCATCGTTAAAGTAATCGAGACTCGGTATGAACACGAATCGCCGAACCGACCTGAGCGATCGCGGGCGCGGGGTATAGCGAAACTCGACAAACGTCCGTCGAAAATCATCACGTCGAACGAACCCTATCTCTGGGTTGAAATTCGCTCCGACCGCAAGGCGTTCAACCTTGAGACTCAAACGGTCATTGCTGTAGTCGAGTTCTGCCTGATAACTAAGGTCGTCTCCGCGCACTTCCGGCGTGTCAGTCTTCGCAAGAAATGTGTTGAAATTCAGATTGTCATAGAAGGAAAAGACGCCATCGACCCCGTAGGCATAGCCGGCCCCTAGCCCCTTCGCGGACACAGACCGCCCCGTAAACATCGCACCGATGGCACTCCGCCGGAGCACGTCACGTTTGACGCGAACGACGGAGAAATTTGTCGCACGCGTGCCCGCACCCCTTTCCCCTCCGGTTTGGACATTGAGCAGTCCGATACTGTAGGGCCCTGTTTTACCCGTCAGTCGGCCGCCCCCGTGAATAGGCACCGCACGCCCGGCGTTGAGTCCGATGCGACGGCTGAAGAACAGCACCGGAGCTTGGCCACCATACTGGGAGAGGGCTCCCCCGAAGGCAGTGGTGATCGGATCGTATTTGTAGCCTGCCCCGAAATTGAAGACCCCTTGTCCTTCAAGAAAAAACTCTCGCTTCTCAGGGAAAAACAAGCTGAAGCGTGTAAGGTTGACCTGCTGTTCGTCGACCTCCACCTGCGCAAAGTCGGTGTTGTAGGTGAAATCCGCGGTCAGTCCTTGTGTCACTCCGTATTTCACGTCGAACCCGGCCGTTCCTCCCGGCTGGTTCAGTACCCGAGGAGTTGCACCCAGATTCGTAGTCAGATCGGCAATGGCATAGGGTTTGACCTCGAAACGTGCCCCTGAGGTCGGCACTTCGAGACCGACGAGCGTCGCGGCCGACGAAACCTTAAAACTACCTAACGCACGAAGCGCGGCCGGTATCGGCGTGAGAAATGAGGTCTCGTTCTTCCAGGCGACTCTACGTTGAAAATTGATCCCCCAATATTGCCCCACCTCCGTGCCATAGCGGAGCGATTTGAAGGGAATAGCCATCTCGAGAATCCACCCTTGATCGAACTGAGTCGTCTGCACGTCCCAGACCGTGTTCCAGTCCAGGTTGCCTGTACGCTCGGCCGTGATGGTCTGGTCGAACAAGCCGCCCAGCGGATTGCTCATAAAATTGAAGCCATTCCGCCGGTCATAAAAGGTGTCGAGCATGACCGCGAACGTATCGTTGCCGTACATAGCGTAGCTGTCGCGCCGCATCTCATTGGCGACCGTCCGGTCCGGCTCAGAATCCCAGCAGCGTGCAGACACGTAGACCGTCTCGCCATCGAACAGGACCCAGACTTCGGTCCGTTCGGTAGCCGGCGCGCCTTCGTTCGGTTCCTGCTGTATAAAGTCTGTTACCGGTGCAATAGTCTGATACACACGTTCGTCGAGTTGGCCGTCGAGCCTGAGCGGCTCGTCGAGACGGATCGCCCGCATCGTGACGCGACCGGATTGGTCCCGTACTATTACGGCCGGCGCCACCGGCGGCGGTGGACCGTCGATAATGCCCCGCGCCGGCGCCGTCGTGACCTCGTCGACCGTGGCTCCCACGGTCGCACGAGCCGGTCTCGCGGCGGCGACGCCGTCCAACGACGGAACCACTGCTGCAGCCACGTCGTCAGACCGGTCGCGCTGCCCCAGGTCACGAATCGCGGCCATCACACGCGCCACCAGCTGGTCCTGCAAGCCGAACAGTTCGGAGAGAACACCGTCCACCTTGATCGAGGTCAAGACCGACCCGCTGTCCGATCGGACAAGGTCCGCGGTGATCCGGATCTGGTCGCCTACCCGCTGATATGCACCACGCACCAGCCAACGAACCTCACCCCGAGTGTGAGCCAGGTCAGCCGCGAGCGCGGCGGCAATACCCGCGCCGATCCAGTTGTCATCGGGTTGCCCGCTGAGGTTGTCGAACCGGTGTATCTCGACACGAACTTCCCGCTCTGACACGGGTTCTTGCGTCAACCCCGTCTCAAACGACGCGACGAGGACGACAGCGACGCAGGCGAAGATGCGAGGAATGGGCAATGCGTCGTCTATGGTCGATTCAGGTGAGGATCTTTATTTCATCTGCCCTGAGGATACCTTTATACACCCGAGAGACCAGAACCCATGACATTTCACTCGAACCGGGGTCTTGATGTATAAGACCCTGGTCCGTCGAGGCCAGATCGAAGCACCGGTCGAAAAACAGAAGGAGAAGACACATGAAATTCTTACTTACCTGGTCGAGTGACCCGGCCACGCGACACGAGGCGTACGAGACGTTCGCCAAAATGTCCGATGATGACGATGCGGCCGACCACCCAGGCGTGACGCTCGTCGGTCGGTGGCACGACGTCGCCGCTGGTTCAGGAGCATTAATCTGCGAAAGCGACGACCTCTCGGCCGTTCAATCGTGGGCCTACAACTGGAACGGTCTTCTCGACCTCGAAATCAGAGCCGTCCTTGATGATAACGAATGCAAAGCGATGCTCAGGAACAAGTTGGGTCTGGGATAAAGGCGTTTCCTCGCGGTCGGACCACCCACAGCCGCCCTCGGTAAACGAGGGTGGCTTTCTTTCTGTTCGGCTGCCTGCTTGCTGATGGCGCAGCCTCCTCGGATGACGTCGGACAACGCTGATCAAGAGATGGCGGCGCGGGACTTACGGCTCACGCGGGTGCGCGGCGTCCCACTCGCGGGCGAGGCATTGGGCTTCGGCGATCTGCTCGGGGGGGACAGGGCGCCCGAGCCGACTGGATCGAGTCGGCCTACCGTTCGTCCGCGCGGCCGCCGCCGAGATAAATCTCGACGTCTCGGTTCCCCTCGTGGCAGGCGTACTCGTACATCTCGTAGCTCGGGACGCGTGTGAGCGGCATCGAGATCGTCCAGGGACGCTCATAGACCATAGGGTCGTCGATGGTGACCTCCCAGAGGATCTCATTCTCCGACACACGGGTGTAGCGCTCGACCACCCGCATCGCGTCGCTGACCGGCAGTCCCTTGAGCCGCCCTCCGGACGTACCGGTCACGACCATCCCCTGGTCGCTGAAGTTGTGTGTCTCGACCACGAGGGTGTTGCCCTCCCAGTGGCCGCGCGCGTCACCCATCCACTGTGAGATGCGCTCGTCGACATGCGGCCGGTCGGTCACCGGTATGATCCGCGCATCATGGATCATCTCGTGCACCACCACGACGGTGTCGCCCGTCTGCAGGACGCGATACGCGTTGTTGTAGCCAGTCGGCAACATCGAGCCGGGCACGCCCCGTGTGATGCACCGGTCCCACGTGCTCATGGCGCGGTAGTCGTCGCGCTGGCGGGCGACGGCGCGGTCGCGGTCCGCCTCGGCCCACGGCTTCACCGGCACCCGCCCGTCCGGCGGGTCGACGACCAGCGAGGTCTGCCGGGTCGACAGCAGACGGTCGCCGGCGTCCATCCAAACGTTGTAGGCACCCAGAAACGCCGGCCGCTGGGTGGCGGTCTGTGCTTCGAGGCGCGCGATCTCCTCGGCGGTGAAGACCGCCCGGTCCGCGGCCGCCGCCGGCACCTCGACCCCGGTATAGGGGATCGTCGTGCCGCGCTCGTACGGGGTAATGGTCGCGTTGGTCCAGACGCCCTGTAGGTCAGGACGGCCGCCCGGCGTCCGGGGGACGGTCCAGTCGCCACGCTCGCCCGGGGCGGGCTGCTGGGCCGTTGTGGCTTGCGGCACCCAGGCGTTGGCCGCTAGTGTGACTAAAATGGCGCTAGCGGCAACGAGCAACCTCATGCGACGCTCCTCCGGGTGACGGGGTGTCGTGCTGATCCTACCGCTGGCGGGCAGGGGGTTCAATCTGAAGTGACGAGAATCGGCCGGTCTTGAGGGCCGAGGTCAAGAGGCGGGTGTCGAGACGCACGACGAGTTAGCTGACGGGTCGGAGCAGCGAGTCAGGCGGGGTCGTCGACGAACAGCGCGTGGTCCGCGTCTGGCGTCGGCGGTGCGCGGGCCCGCCTGGCCTCGGGAACCTCGGTGGGAGCCCGAGTTGGTTCAGGACGCTGTCGATCAGCACGGCGCGGAACGGACGAGATAACACTTTCAAAGGGCTGGCTTGTCAAATCGAAGCAATCGGCCCGAGAACTTAAATTCACCCACCCAAAGCGTGGCGCCGTCGTAGCACATGGCTGCCGGCCAAAACGTCTTGTCTCTGGCTACTTCAGGGGTCCTGTCCATCTCGTTGCTCTTGCCAAGCAACAGATCGTGACCCGCACCAGCTAAAGCGGTATCGACGCTGTTCCAGACAGCGACCCGACTAAAGGAAGTGTCGGCGGCGAAGAGTTGTCCATTACTGATTAACACCTGTTCGGGGAGATTAAACGTTCCGACACCACCTACGGTCGACCGCGGCGTCGGTGTGGCGGAAATGACGAGATCATCGATTCGATACAGTTCCGCTTTGTGATTAAAGGTATCGGTAACAGACAAAACTGAACCATCACTGCTCAACCGAGTCGGCTTGTAGGACAATGCCAGCGTGTGGTCTGGATCAGTTAAGCCACCGAACCCTCCACTAACATTCCAAATATAAACCGCTTGGCTGTTCCAGTCGGCGATATACAGATAGGTGTCATCCAGCGCTACTCCTCTGATTTCATCAAAAACGACACTGCCCATGGACCCACTGTACTCTTCATCCGGTAAGTAATCGGTAGTCGCTGGCAGCGTGGTCCAGATTGCGATATCTGTTCTCCCGGCCAACACGAAAATCGTTTCATAAAGCGCGCTATCCCATGGTGCGATCGCCAGATCCATTTGGTAGTCCGGCGCCGCGCCGCTGGCGGATGGATAGCTTGTCCAGATCTGCAATGTCCGCTCGAAGTCTGATGAAACATACAAATTGTTACCGTCGCAGGCCGGGACCGGATTGGTGACAAAGAAATTATCTAGGGTATTGCTAGTCGTTGACGTGCTCCCCAGAACTAGGCTAGGAACATCGCTGCTGTTGGTCGGCAAAGTTGAATACCCCAACACTCTATTCCCATTCATGGACGAGACGAATAGCATCTCATCGTCACCATCGCTATTCTCGTCCACCAACACAAGGTCAGAGCCGTCTCCGCCAACAAAATCGAAACTGGTAGTGCTTATCGAAAAATCCGGGTCCTCACACCTACTGGTGGGGAGGCCAGTCCATCGATGGAGGGTCCGGCCCAACATGTAAAGGTCGCCAACGTTTGAAATATCACCAGCCAACCATGCATACATAGGGTCCGTAACATCTTCTAAAAAACAATCCGCTGGATGATTAGACGACGGGGTCGGCAAACCTGTGCCGTCGCTTGTCCATACAAAACTACCTTGAGCGTTAGAGATTGCAGCCGGCTGGTTATGATCGGCAACGGCTAAGAAAGTGCTCCAGTCCGATACGATGGAACGAGGCGTACCCATGTCTCCATTGGAGTCGAAATTCCAATCACTGCTGGTGTTGGAGATTGGAAATGCATGCCAGACAGACACAATGCCGCTCCCACCAGTATTTGCGATCACCAGTCTCTGATCATCGGTCCAGACACCCCAAGGCCATCTGATATCCGGACTAGCGAGAGCAAAGGCGGCTGGTTCTCCGCTGGAGGTGGGCCAACTTCTCCAAATCAAGATACGATCATTGTAGGTATCGGCTACGGCTAGTCTGATATTAGTGCCATCATTATAGATAGCCACGCCAGTTGGCCAATTCATGACTGCAAGTCCGCTTGAGGCACCTCCTCGGCCAGAGTTGTTGGCGGTGAAATTCGTCTGTCCAAGTACGAGATCGGGAGAGATGTTACTGGTCGTGGGGATGGCATTCCAGATTAGCACTCGATTATTATTGCTATCGGCCAATGCCAAGCGGGTATTGTCCGTGGCAATGCCTTTGGGATGATTGAACAACAAACCATCATTGGGACTGTTTAGTCCGCCCGCGTCATTAAAATCGATCGCAGACAAGACCATACTGGCCTCCTGTCCGTAAATAAAATGGGTATCTGGTGAAGCATTGGGCGGAGACGGCGCCTCAACCGCTTCTTGGATTTTGATAAGGACCTGCCTACGGGCATCCGCGTCGTTGAACCCATTGACCCGATAGCGTAGATACTCCTGCAACCACACCGCCTTGCCCTCTAGGTCGACATGGCTGAGCTCCAGACTACGCTGCAGCTCATCCCGGTAAAATGCATCGAGAGCCTCCAGGAAATCGAGCGAAAGGTTCCGGGGCGGGAACGCATGGCTATCCGCCGCCACCTCGCTGCACACCGGCTGTATCCCCTGGCCCCGAATTTGCATCAGCACCCGCGTGGTCGCCTCGGTCGCTCCACAACCATTGAGGACATAACGCAGCCATTCAGGGAACCACACCGCGGAACCCTCTGCATTCACATACCCTTCATTGGTTTGCGAACGCTGCAACGTATCCCGATATTCGACTTCCAGACTCTCGTAGAAGGTCAGCGCCTCATTACGCGGCGGGAACGGGATGCCGGCCATCGCTACCCCAGCCAACGTCAATGCACCCTGGAGGTCATTGAGCTGCAGGGTGTCGACATCCCCAAGGCCGGCGTTCATTAGCGCCGTCACGCCCTGACCCGCCGCATCAGGATGTCCCAGTCCAATCACGTGGCCCAGCGCATGAGTCACGGTCCGCTGCAGGTCATGCACGGGCGGCCCGGGCCCTTGTGCCCCGCGGTAACAGTTGAAGGGCTGGCTCCGATTGATCAGCACATCGGCTTCAAACGTCGCGTTGAGCCCATCCTGGACGCGGGCAAATGACTGGGTCACGCTCAACAGCGACGATCCGAATGGAATGCCGAAGATGTCGTCAGTAAAGCCGATGCTATTGACTCGATCGAAGGCTACGGGTGAACCCGTGCCCCCAGGGACAGGCATGAAGCGCACGGCCGTGGACGCAAGGACCGCATTCCACTCGGCCAGACTTTGCCCTGCGCATGCATCCCAATCCTTCGAACCGTCGCCCAGGCCAGCAGCGGGACCCAAGGAGACTTCCACTGGGATAGAACCACCCGGCCAGCGCTGACCCACCAGGCTGAAACCTAGCACTGTATGCACCGCAGCGGCTAACGCAAAGACGCTAGCAATGGAACAGAGAGCAGCATTCCCGCCGTGTCTTGACATGCATTCTCACTAATTACGCTGAAATCATCTCGGTTGGACATCCTACTGCTGGCGGGCAAACGATTCAATGCGAGAGCTTACGGCTCACGCGGGTGCGCGGAGTCCTATTCGCGGGGGAGGCGTTGGGCTTCAGCAATCTGGGTGGGGTTCATCTGGCCTGCAATTTCGTTTCGTCCTTCAATAGCGCTTCCTTACACCTCACCGTCTGCCTGCGTCATTCTGGACTCGTTGTTGTCAGCCGCCCCACCCGTATGCCGTTCCCGTAGTCATCCGGATCCGTCGAATCGTGATAGAACAGCCAGCTGCCATCCGGCATCGTCAGCACATCGGGTCCAGCGGGGTCGCGTGTGGTGAGGAGCGGAAACTGCTCGGTGAAGGACAAACCGTCGTTGGACGTGCTGTAGCCGACCACCGCGACGCCCTCGAAGTCCGTGATACCAGCGTCTTCCGGTTTGTTGAGTTGATAGAACAGGGTCAGGCATCCGTCGTTGCGGAGCACCGGATCAACCTCGCGCGCCGACGCGGTCAATATCGCTGCGCCCGGCCCAATCAGGACTCCAGGTTCAACGTCCCATTGCAGGAGGTCTGACGACGTGGCACTACGCAGCCAATTGTCGGGTGGGCCGCTCTGGTCCGCGCTTGCCATACCGAGCCTGCTCTGCGGCGCCGGGCCGAAATAGCCGCGATACACACCGCCGGTCAAGGCCACGATGCTCAGTTTCTGGATGGCGTCCATCTGCGCCTGCACTTGGGTGATACGCTCTCCGGTTTCAAGAGCAAAGGTCACTCCATCATCGCTACTGATGAACGACGACACCCCAGATTCGGATGAACCGACATAGAGACGTACCCGACCATCGAGCAGACGGAAGATCCGAGAGGGACCCAACGGCACGCCTTGCTCACGGGCATCCCGCCCGGAGATACGAATCCCTTCATAGGCGAACGTCACACCGTCGTTTGAGATGGCACTCCCGATACCGCTCCCCGCGTTGGTAAAGAACAGACGCACGCGTCCATCATCCAGCAAAAGGGCGCTCGGATTGGCGACCGGGGCCAAGGGATCAATCTGGCCGACGTCTGTCGCGCTGAACACCAACCCGAGATCGGTGAAGCCGTATTGAATAGCTGCGCAGAACGCTGCCGGTGGGGGCTCCGGGGCCGGAGCGGAGGCTCGAATCTGTTGCAGGACTTGGCCGCGCGCGACGGCGTCGCTCGCACCGTCCACTCGGAAGCGCAGATACTCCTGGAGCCACACCGCCTTGCCCTCCAGGTCGACATGGCTGAGCTCCACACGGCGACCCAACTCGTCCCGGTAAAACGCATCCAACGCTTTCAAGAAATCGAGACATAGATTCCGCGGCGGGAACACATAGCTGTCCGCTTCCACATCGGTGCACACCGGCTGAATGCCCTGGCCCCGAATCTGCATCAGTACTCGCGTGGTTGCTTCGGTCGCCTCACAGCCATTCAGAACATAACGCAGCCATTCGGGGAACCATACCGCCGACCCTTCCGCATCCACGTAGCTCTCATTCGTCTGTGAGCGCTGCAAGGTGTCCCGATATTCAATTTCCAGACCCTCGTAGAATGTCAGCGCCTCATTGCGCGGTGGGAATGGGATGCCAAATATCGCCACCCCAGCCAGTGTCAATGCTCCCTTGATGTCGTTAGACTGCAATACGTCAACATCACCAAGCTCAGTATTCATGAGCGCCGCTACGGTCTGACCGGCAGCGTCTGGATGTCCCAGCCCAATCACGTGACCAAGCGCGTGGGTCACCGTCCGTTGCAAGTCATGAATGGCTCGCCCCGGCTGCATCGCTCCACGGTAACAGTTGAATGGCCGGGCTTGGTTGACCAGCACGTCCGCCTCGATCGTCTCGTCGAAACCATCCCGGACAATCGCAATTGTCTGGGTCGCGCTGACCAACGACGGGCCGAATGGGGTGCCGAAGACGTCAGCGGCAAAGGCGATGCTGTTGATGCCATCAAAGGCAACGGCGGGCGAGGTAGACATACCTCGAACGACGGTGAAACGCATCTCAGTGGACGAGAGGGCGGTATTCCACGCAGCCAGACTCTGTCGCGCACACGCATCCCAATCAGGTGATCCGTCAACCAACCCAGCAGCGTTACCCAGCTGCAGTTCTACCGGCACGACGTCTGTCGTCCAGCGTTGGCCCACCAGGCTGAAGCCAACCACCGTTGTCGTGGCAAGGACCGAAGCAATTACCGCGACACTAGCGTAGTTCGTCATCAGCTCTCAGGACACAAGGAGATTTTTCTTGGCGCCATCTTACCGCTGGTGGCTAGGCGGTTCAAAGCAGGGAATTACGGGTCACGCGGGTGCGCGCCAGTAACTATTACGCGTTACCGTCGAAACCTCTGAATCCCCTATCTGCCTTCCAAATGCAGGGCCGCGACGAACACTCGTTTCCGCGCACCAACGCCACATGAACCCGAGGCTGACCTGCCTCCTGTGGGGGCTGACTGGGTCCAATTCAACACACATTCATGTCGCCATGCTGTCTCAAGAACATCAGTAAAAGTCAGGGAAAGTCAGCACCTCTCAGCGTTCTTACTCAGGAGTGGCGTCGATGGCGCCACCGTTCGCCGTCATTAATTGACAATGCGTCGGGTGAAATTCCAATTGCACGAATTCAGGTAAGAGAACATCTCGCGGTAAACCGCTGCACGCTGGGGATCGGCGCGTCTCGCCTGAAAGTTCAGACGTTCCCAACGGTCCCACTATCGACGACCACGTCCTTCGACGCTTGATGCTCCGGCCTGTTCATCGGTAAACACCGGCGTGGTTTCCCAACCAATGACGTCACCCCATTCTGCCGCATGAACATAGATGGTCTCCGGTTTATCCGTTTCCACCAGTATCCAGCCCTTGACCGAACCGGGTGCGTGCCAGCGCCCGAGCAACGTTGCTCCCTCAGGCATTGGCGCTGCATCTTCAAGGAACCGATTATGTGCTTTATCGTAACTATCTGATTTCAACGCCCATTCCATCATGTACAACATTGTGTATTCTCCCTGAGCAGGCTCATCGACGTACCGGACGCCTACTTAGCGTTCAGCCGTCCGATAAGCAGTATGGAAAATGATGAAGACTTCTGGCTCCCTGAACACTCGACACTCTGGGCAAACAAGCGGATGCCCCCCCCAGCCGGACTACGGATTTCCACGGCGCCCCACTGGCATTGCTTCTCTCCTTAAGATATTCGCTAATTGGGCTGACATGAGAGTTCCGGAATAACTGTATTAAGTGATATGTCAAAGCACCGGTAGGCTGTCTGAGGTCAACTGTCGGACCCGATCCTATCTCGGGTGCGCTTCGTTCCACTGCCGCGCACGACGTTGAGCCTCAGCGATCTCTTCGGCGGTCATCTTGGCGGCGTTATTCTCTCGGTTCTTCACCCACCGGTCGCGATCCTCGCCGAAAGACTGGGCGGCGGCGAGATTGGCCCACATGTACGCTTCGATATAGTCCTGCGGGACGCCCCGGCCGTTGCCATACATCGCCCCGAGGTTGCCCTGCGCGCTGGCGTCTCCCTGATCCGCCGCCAGACGGTACCACCGCACCGCCTCCGCATCGTCTTGCTGGACACCTTCGCCGTTGTTATGCATGACCCCGAGGTTGTACTGCGCGTCGGCAAGGCCCTGATCAGCCGCGAGACGATACCAGCGGACCGCCTCCGCATCGTCCTGCGGAGCACCCCGACCGGTGCTGTACATGACCCCGAGGTTGTACTGTGTCGAAGCCTCGCCCTCGTCCGCCGCCAGCCGATACCAGCGGACCGCCTCAGCATCGTCCTGCGGGACACCGCGGCCGTTGGCATACCTGACCCCGAGGCTGTACTGCGCGCTGGCGTGGCCCTGCTCGGCGGCGAGTCGATACCAGCGCACCGCCTCCACATCGTCCTGCGTGACGCCCTCGCCCAAGGCGTACATGTCTCCGAGGTTGAACTGCGCGCTGGCGTTTCCCTGGTCCGCCGCCAGGCGATACCAGCGCATCGCCTCGGTGTTGTCTGGCCGGACACCCTCGCCAAAGTCGTACCTGGTCCCGAGGTTGAACTGTGCGTCGGCGAAACCCTGGTCAGCGGCCAGGCGATACCAGCGCACCGCCTCCGCATCGTCCCGCGGGACGCCCCGACCGGTGTCATAGATGTCCCCGAGGTTGAACTGCGCGCCGGGATGGCCCTGCTCGGCGGCGAGTCGATACCAGCGCACCGCCTCCGTGTCGTCCTGCGGGACGCTGCCGAAACCGTAGTGATATGTGAACGCAAGGTTCAACTGCGCGCCGACATTACCCTGGTCAGCCGCAAGCCGATACCAGCGCATCGCCTCCGCATCGTCCTGCGGGACACCCCGACCGGCGGCATACATGCGCCCGAGGTTGCCCTGCGCGTTGACATCGCCCTGATCAGCGGCGAGGCGATACCAGCGCGCCGCCCCCGCGTCGTCCCTCGGCACGCCCAGGCCGATGGAATACGCGCTCCCGAGGCTGGCCTGCGCGTCGGCAAGCCCCTGATCAGCGGCCAGGCGATACCAGCGCAGGGCCTCCGCGTAGTCCTGCAGCACTCCCCGGCCGTAGCTATACATGAGCCCGAGGTTGAACTGCGGCACGGCATGGCCCTGATCAGCGGCCAGGAGATACCAGCGCACGGCTTCCGTATCGTCCTGCGGTACGCCCCGACCGGTGACATACATGATGCCGAGGTTGAACTGCGCCTCTGCGTCGCCCTGCTCAGCCGCCAGGCGGTACCAGCGGGCTGCTTCCGCGGCGTCCCACGGTACGCCGTCGCCGTTGGCATACCTGATCCCGAGGTCGTTCTGCGCTTCAGTATCCCCTGCCGCTGCACGCGCTCGCAGCGCATCGATCTCCGGCGTTTGCGCCTGCACCGGCACACACGGTGCTAGCGCGGTCAGCACACCGACGGCGGCAACGATCCGGGCGGCGTGCGTCATGCGGGTCTCTTGGCTCAAGGCGATGTGATGTCGGACCCCATCCTACCGCTGGCGGGTAGGCGGTTCAATCTGAGAGCTTACGGCTCACGCGGGTGCGCGGCGTCCCCCTCACCGGAGAGGCGTTGGCTACTTGGGAGTTGCGGCCAGCCCAGTTCCAATCAAAATGCCAAGGAGATACCAAGAAGCATGTTGTCGAGCGTAAGGCCAATACGCAGGCCACATAAACAAGATGTTCTACGGTGAGCCTTTGCAGTGCCTCCTGTCCAGCGCAGCCCCTGCACGAAAGCAGGCCAGCGATTTCATTGCCTCACAGGCACTGGCACTTGTGGTGTATGGACCCATGGGTGAGGAGCGCGGAAAATCGGTCCCCGCAGGTGGGTTCACGCTGGCGGAGCGTTCCGGCTGACGCGGAGTCGTGTGGACCGATCAGGAGCGGTGACGTATCTATCGTGCCGCTGGCTGGCAGGCGGTTCAATGTGAGAGCTTACGGCTCACTTGGGTGCGCGGCAGGTGCGCCAACGCTAATGGAATCAATATCCGCCAATCAATAAACTAAGCACCCACCTTGTCCCGAACACGAGCAGAGTCGCGCTTGTGCTTTGGCGTCAGATCAGGATCTAGGACTCCAGAAAAAGACCTCCCAGTCGCGGAGCGGTTCTGCTCCTTCGTAGGGCGCCTCGTCAATCGACCTGCCTCCTGCCCACTGCCTCATCATGGCGATTCGTTCTTCACCGAAAATCTCGATGGCCGTCATTTCATAGGTTTCATCGCCGATACGCAGCAGGCCGTCACCTCCGCGGTCTCGCACGCGTTGCGCCCAATACCCGCCATCCGGTCGAGTGGCAGTGATTACGCCATCGGGTGTGCCAACCCAGGACAGGTAGATGACCAGGGGCGGAAACCCTGCTTGCTTCATCATCAGGGGGCCCTGGTGATGGTCATTAAGTGGCGTAAAGTCACTCGGGGGCTCAGTTAAAGTGCCGCCCATGATGACACCGGGTGTCCGGCCGAGTCCTTCATTGGAGAGGTACGGTGCTGTAGATATCCAACCTATCATTCCGGCCACCAGAACGACTCCTACCGTGATCCCGGCGATCTTGCCTTTGCTCATTATTCTTCCTCCCCGTTGAGGTACTCGAACACTTCCCACGCAAACACTCGGCCAGCCTGGTGCACAAGCATGCCGCCTTCGCCGGTCTCGTACATGTTCCCGAGGTTGGTCAGCGCGGGGACGTAGCCCTGGTCCGCCGCGAGTCGATACCACCGTGCTGCCTCGGCCTTGTCCTGGCGTACGTCTCGGCCGTTGTCGTACATGAACCCGAGGCCGTACTGCGCCCTGGGGACTCCCTGGTCCGCCGCCAGCCGATACCAATGCACTGCTTCGGCGTTGCCCTGCGGGACGCCTCGGCCGTTGCGGTACATGTTCCCGAGGTCGTACTGTGCTTCAGTAACCCCTGCCTCAGCACGCGCCCGTAGCGCGTCGATCTCCGGCGTTTGCCCCTGCACCGGCGTACCGGCGGCGAGCGCGACCAGGACGGCGACGGCGACGAACCGGGTGGCGTGCGTCATACGGTCTTTCGGCTTAAGGCGATGTGATGTCGGACCCCATTCTACTGCTGGCTGGCAGGGGTTCAATGCGAGAGCTCACGGCTCACGCGCCTGCGCGGCGTCCCACGGCGGGTTCGCTCGAGGCAGTCGGACTGGAGTCCTCACCACAGGAAGTGCTATGTACTAATGATAGGCGCCTCGATGCATCCGGGTGTTTAGGCGGCAGGCTCCTGATCGGGGACGTCGAGGCGGACCACACCGTTGCCGCCGTCGACCTCGATCACCTGGCCGTCGCAGATCCTCTCCATCACACCGTCCAAACCCGAGACGCAGGGCAACCCGTACTCGCGGGCGATGACCGCGCCGTGCTGAAGCGCGCCACCGATCTCGAGCACGACCCCGGCCGCATTGATGAAGATCGGTGTCCACCCAGGGTCGGCCGCCCGGGTGACCAGGATCTCCCCTTGCTCGAGCGTCTTCTCATAGGGCGCGTGCAGCACTTTCGCGCGGCCACGCACGACACCCGGCGCGATCGGGTCGCCGACCAACAACCCGTCCTGTGAATCCTCCGGCGGCGCCCGGAAGATCTTCCCGCGACTGTCGATGACTCGCGGCCACGACCGGACGTGCTGGAGCCGCCGGCGCGGCGCCACGTTCTCTTCGACCAGCGGCAACAGCATTAGATCCGGCTCCCGCTCCGCCCGGCCGATTTGCTCGATTCTGAGGTCGAAGACCTGTTCGGCGCACTCGAGCCGGCCTTCTACGACGAAGTTGGCTCCGAGCGTCAGCGCCCTCCTTCGTAATAGATCGACTGTGATGATGAAGAAGTATTTTGGAGCCTCGCGAAAACCCGCCAACCTGTGTGAGTCAGCCAGACGCTCGAACACTGTTCGTTTGCCTTTTCTGGTCGCGATGTCCAGCAGCTGGTTATAGGCGTCCGCTCGGCGGCGACTCGTGGTCGTAATCGTGTCGTTGGCAACGTCGATGGCGCGAAGTTGGCGGAAGAACCCTCGGAGATCCTCATAGAAACGTGGCGTGGCGATGTCGATCTCCTTGACGCCACGACATCCGAACCGCTCGACGTGGGTTGCATAGGCCTGCATCACCTCAGGCGAGTACGCCCCCGACCGGATCCGGCGGACGAACTCCTCTTCGTTCGCCGTCGTCTGAATCTCAGGGAACGACGCCAGCTCGTACATCCGATGTCCCATCTCGGAGGTCGGATTCCCCTGCAGATCCATCTCGAGCGCAATGAGCAGGTCTTCGACGTCGTCGTCTCGAAACAGTCGCCGAAGACGCCACCGCGCAAGCATCGGCGGCACCAAAACGCCGACCATCGTCTCTATCAGCCCCGCAAACCGCAACAGAAACTCGTCGGCGAGCTGGTCGAACGGCCTCCCTTCCGAGACCAGTCGACGACACTCAGCCGCCGCGGTGGCCGCCCGCTGCTCATACAACCGTGGGGCATCCACGGTCTGTCGAAGTCCGCGAATGATGACCGGCAGCATACTGACCGCCCGCTTGAGGACTCGCCCCCGCATACCCTTCACCGCGGCTGGCTTCTTCCCCGGGAGGTAGTCTCTCTTGCGCTCGATCGTCCCGAAAATCTTACGGGTGGGGGTGTCGTAGGTCTGAAGAAGCTTGGGCATGATGCCTGCTCCAAGCCCCTTCATCATGTTGGAGAGATGACAATACTGCCGACCGGCGATGTTCAGCAGCGTGCCGTCCATGCCGCGATCGAACATCGTCTCCCCCTTTACCGCTTCGACCATGCGCCCCCAATACTCCCCTCCGAGTACTGAGAGACTGTCGGAGAACCCCTGGCTCAGAACGATGACGTCTAGGTAGAGATACTTATCCTCGCCCGGCCGGGTGACCATTTCTTCCGGCAGAGGCAGATGGGTCGTGATCGGCCTGGACTGAAGGAGATACAGCGTCTCATCCTCGAGCGCCCACTCGATGTCGACCGGTCGCCCGTAGTGTGTTTCGGCGCGAGCGGTCATCTCGGCGACCGCCAGAGCCTGCGGATCGCTCAAACTTGCGGACCGAGCGTCCTCGTTCGCTCCTTCGACGGTACCGCCCACGGTATTCAGTCGAACCACGTGGCTCTTGTCGACGATCCTCCGCTCGAGAATTTCGTGACGCGTCTTCTCCACTATGAAGGTGTCAGGTGTCACCAGACCCGACACGACCGACTCGCCGAGTCCAAAGTTCGCGTTGATGACCGCCTCGTCGTAGCAGTTGTTCAGAGGATTAAGCGAGAACGCCACGCCGCTTGCGTCCGAAGCCAGCTGCCGCTGAATGATGACGGCAATGCGTGGCTGGTCGGCGCGCACGCCGCGCTGCCGCTTGTATCGGACGACGCGTTCATCGAACACCGAGACGAATGAGTGACGGATAGCCTCCTCGAGCCCGGCGCGGGTCACCCCAAGCGTAGTCTCGTACCCACCGGCAAATGAGCTCCCTTCCAAATCCTCCTCGGGCGAAGAGGATCGGACGGCGAAGAGGCTTTCCGCGGGCAGCTCGCACAGTGCCGATTCGAGGGCCTCCCGCAGGTTCTCGGTAAGGCGCAACTCGCGGCAACTTGTTTTTACGGCGTCGCAGCGCAGTCGAAGCTCGTCATCGGGAGCACCCAGGAACATTGCCCAGGTCTCCCCGCGTTCGACCTCCTCGAGCCAGTCACGAAAGAAGTCGACGTCCAGGACGATGCCATCCGGCACTGGGAAGCCGGCCCGAGTCGCCTCGATCAGGGAAAGCGCTTTCCCCCCGACGCGGTCGCTCGGCGGCGTGTCGGTCGTGCTGAACTTGTAAATCATCTCGTGGCTCCCCGAGCCATGGTACACACCCCGTGATTACGACGGCACCGGTCGTCGCGGCATCCGAGCCTTGAGTGACCGGTTTGGAAACGAACGAGCGGGCAGGAGGTTCAATCGTGAGGCTTGTGCCTAGCGCGGGTGTGCGGTGACACGGTCCATGAAACGCCCGTTCTTCGATTGACAGCAGGTCGAACCAGACGAAGAATAGACCCGCGCGACATCACCACCAACAGGAGGGATTGAGTATGGCAGAGTCGAGTGGCGAATTCTCACTGGAGATGAAGGGACAGGCGCAAGAATCAATCGATAGCGGGATCCGGGTGATTTCGTACTGGGAAGGCACCGCCACGGGGTTCGGCGCGGTCTTCGGAACGTTGACGGTCGACCTCTCCTTCGACGACGTCGCCGCGACATCGGGTACGTGCCGCTGGGTCGTTGTAGCCTTTTTGCCCGATGGCGGCAGGGACGCAGGGACCGCGGAGGGCACCTGGACACAGCATGCGGGGCGCAATGCGTGGTCGATGAATCTCACTGGGACCAGCGCGAGTGGCCAGAAGATGCGGAGCGAGGGTGCGATCGACCTCGTCAACCGGAGCTGGACCGGGAAGATGTACGACGTGAGCTGACCGCCACTGCGGGGCAGGGGGTTCAATCTTAGGTGTGAGGTGCATGACCGCAGGATGACCGGGAGGCATCCCAGCCAGACCATCTGGGTCCTCCCGGTTCCGTTTGCGTCTGTGACATGTCCAATGTTTTCCGCTCTGTTCCGCTTGGGTCCTCCTCTTGCACTGGACTCAAAATCCCGTGGGCGCAAGCCCGTGCGGGTTCGATCCCCGCCCTCGGCACCACTTTTCCTTAGTAAGAACGGCTATTGGTGAGCGGGCGTCCCGCTCACCGTTTTCCCGTTTCGCGCTTTGTGCCAACGAGGTGCTAATTTGTTGGGCGTTCCACGCCCAGCGGGCCAACGTCGGCCAGCTACCTCACGTACAGGGAGAAGAAACATGCGGAGAAAAGATCTCGTTATGGCGGTCTTCGTCCTCGTCGCGTGATGTGCGGCTGACCGAGCGATTCACTCGCGTGGGCCCGGAACGCTTGCAGTACGAGTACACCGTGACTGACCCAGCAACATGGGCGCAGTCCTGGACGGCGCGGGTCTTCATGTGGTGTTCCCAGTTCGGAAGGCCGCTTTAGTCGAAGTACACCGCCGCGCACCCGCAGTAGCCGTCAGCTCTCACATTGAGCCGCCTGCCAGCCAGCAGTAGGATGGGGTCCGACATCACATCGTCGTGAGCCAAGAGACCCGCATGACGCACGCCACCCGGTTCGTCGCCGTCGCCGTCCTTACCGCGCTCGCACTGTGTGTGCCGGTGCAGGCGCAAACGCCGGAGATCGATGAGGCGCGGTTGCGTGCTGAGGCAGGGGATGCTGAGGCGCAGTACACGATCGGGCTCACGTACGACATGGGCGTCCCGCAGGACAATGCCGAGGCAGTGCGGTGGTATCGGCTCGCGGCGGATCAGGGATTCGCCAGAGCGCAGTACCGCCTCGGGACCATGTACCTAAGGGGTTTCGGCGTCCCGCAGGACGATGCGGAGGGGGTGCGGTGGTACCGACTCGCGGCGGATCAGAGCTACGTCCCCGCGCTGACCAACCTCGGGAACATGTACGAGACCGGCGAGGGCGTCGCGCAGGACTACGTGCAGGCCTACATGTGGTACGACCTCGCGGCCTCACAATTGTGCTGTCAGATGCTACAGCGCGCTATCGAACATCGATACAGAGTTGGAGGCCTGATGAACTCCACGCAGGTCGCTGAGGCACGACGCCTCGCTCGCGAGTGGGACGCCGCGCACCCGCGTGAGCCGTAAGCTCTCACATTGAAGCGCCTGCCAGTCAGCGGTAGGATCGGCGTCTACGCGCTGGCCGTAGTGGTCTGAGAGCATTTCCAGCGAGGAGGCTGAATGGCTCAAGCGTTTCGCTTCGTGTGCGACAAGTGTGACCACGCCATCGTGGCGTGGGATGACGGGAATCCCTACTACATTGAGTCCGTGCTCACGAAAGTTGGTGGGGTGAAGCAGAAAAAGAAATACGCCCACCATCCGAACCACGAGTTGCTCGAACGCTGCATCGGTAACGATGCCGAACACCTCTGCCTGTCCTGCAAAAAGGAATTCATGGTCGATTCCGAAGCCCCAACCACGACGTGTCCGAAATGCAAATTCAGTGACATCGTGGACATGATGAAGCTAGGGGGGAAGTCCTATCCCTACTGCAAGGAAGGGGTGTTCGGTGCTGAGCCTGGATTTTTTGCCATATCGTGATTGCTGTGTCCAAGGAGCGACTGCCTTCACTCGACAGAAGCATGGTAAATCCCAAGGGTCCGCCACCGAGGGAGCGATGTTTTCCGGAAGACGGTATCAAGTTTCTGGAGTTATGGCCTGGACTATTCCATGGGTCGTATTTTCATGCATCGTTGATTGAGGAGGTAAAGCAATGATTAACGGTGACGAGACGATTGAAATGGCAGTGGAAATCGGTTTGGGCAAGGTAGATCCGCCTTCCTGGTACAACAAGGAGCAACGCGATACATGGAAACGGCTCCTCCGTCAGATCAGAGAGATTCAAGCGAAGGGCGGGACGGTTGATTTGCCGTCAGAGATTCCTTGAAGCGGCGTGTCAAAGGTGGAGAGAGAAGAACGAGAGAATGTAGAGCGCAGGCGGGAGAAATGACATCGTGATCGCGGGCGAACTCAAAAGGATCATCGAAGGACCGGTGTCTGAGAACGAGGAACACATTGCGATCACCTACGGATCAGTCGATACAGATGAAACTCCATATCCAACCGTTGCACGTGTTTCAGCTCCTAGAGATGGCGGGATCAACCTCGAGTTTCTGATTGCCGACTCGACAACACTCGACGCTACTGATAGTCCCCCGGGTCGAACGATAGACTGATGATCTCTTCGTCGTTCCGCGTATAGATGTGCTTGTTGGCGTAGGCCGGGTGGACCCAGTTGACGTCCTTCAGTTCGCGGCGGTTGCCCGGTGCGGACGTCGGGGTGATCAGGTGGGTGCGGTCGATCTCTTCGTAGCCCTCGGGACTCAAGCGGGCGATGATCAGCTCTCCGCGGTCGTTATTGAGCAGGACACGATTGCCGTTTTTGACCATGAACCCTGAAACCCAGCGCCGGCGTTCAACGGTCGCGTCCTGGGTCTCCCACACTCGCTCGCCCGTCGTGGCGTTCAGACATCGCAGTTGGCCATAGCTGCAGATTCCATAGATGTAGCCGCCATCGATGATCGGTGTCGCGAGCACACCGTGTAGTCCCTCGGTCTGGATCTCGCTGTTGCTGCTTCCCTTCCATGCCAGGGTGGCGCCGGGCCGGTCTTGGTCCAGAGTCAACATCATAGGGCCATCGTAAAACGTGGTGAAAAAGAGCTGCGTCCCCACTTGGACGGGAGTCGCGATCGTCATCGCACCCCCGACGGTGTAGGGCTGTTGCCAGTAGATGTCGCCGGTGACCGGGTCGAGCGACGCGACCTCCTCGGGGTTCCAGACGATGAGCTGCCGAGCCCCGCCCGCTTCGATAATGATCGGTTGGGCCACGCCAAGATCGGCCTCGCTCGGAAGGGCTCGCCAGACTTCCTCTCCGGTCAGCTTGTCGAAGGCCACCACGCGGGCGTCTTGCGAGCCGCCGACAAAGCAGATGAGACGCTCACCGTCGACCAGGGGGGCGCTGGAAAAGCCCCAATCGAATCCCCACGTCATTCGGTCGACCCCGTAGTCCGCTGCGTAGTCCTTCCGCCACAGGAGCGTGCCCGTATCGACGGAGATGGCGGAGAGCACACCGGTTCGCCCCAACGTGTAGACCCGGTCACCGTCGACGGTCGGGGTTGCACCAGGACCGATCTCCCAAGAGATGCCCCTGTAGTCTGCGTCCCATTCCTGAGTCCAGAGAACGCGGCCGGTGTTCTCATCGAACGCGAGGGCGCGCTCGGTGCCACGCATGCCCTGCGTTGTTTTGAAGTCGGTTACGAACACCCGGCCGTCGGCGACCGACGGACCGGAATAGCCGGCATTGATCGGTACGCGCCAGCGCGCCTTCAGCCCGTCGGCGGGAAACTTCTCGAGCAGTCCTGTCTCGCGCCAGACGCCCAGGCGCCCTTCCCCGCGAAATTCCGGCCAGTCATCGGCACTGAGGCCGATGGCGCCGGCTAGCAGGCACGCAACAGACGCACACACGGTCGCGATTCTCGATGTCATCACTTGTCCTCGGTCATTGGCCGTTGTTCATTGGTCAGAGGGCGCTATCTTCCGCCAAGCTCGTCGTAGATCGCCTCGACATTCGCTCTCGCCTGTTCCATCCCATAGTCGGCGTATCGGTCTGCCAGATTGAGGGCGAGGTCGGCCACTGCCTGATCCACGCTACGCCCACCGTCATGTGCCGCCGTCACAATTTCGAGGAACTCTCGATTGAAGTCGGCGTACTCGGCCAGGTCCTCCCAGGTCATAAAACCTCCCCACGGCCGGTTCGAATCCTGTTCCAGCCGCCCCCGGCCGGCGTAGGTGGTCGGGAATGCGCCGTGGCCGGTGATGAAGATACCGGCATCGCGGTTGAACGTGCGCTGAACGGATTCAGCAGCCTGTGCCGCCTCAAGGGTACTCACAGGTTGCACACCCTGGATGCCGGCCACCACCTTGGCGAGCGTCTCAGGGAACGCCACGGCGCTGCCCCCATTGTTGGTGTCGATGATCGGGGTCGCCTTCCCCGGAAATAATCCGCCAAGGTACGCCACGCCCTTCTCCGGAAACACGACGACGATGTCTCCATCGGTATGCGCCGGTCCAAAGTAATACAGCTCGATGCGGTCGAAGCCCTCGAGCAGCGAGAAACGGTTCGTGAAGGTGGTCGTCGGTAGGCCAGCCGCATTTGCGCCCGAAAAGATCTCCATCCGCGCCATGTTTGCCAGGGTGTTCTCGTGCGCGATGATCCGGGTCGCGGTCGGAAATTCTCCGTTGCTGCCCGCATGGTCTGGGTGGGCGTGGGTATTGATAATGGTGGTCACCGGTAGGTCGGTGATCTGCCCGATCGTATCGAGCATGGTCTCGCCCCAACCTGAGAGTTTCGTGTCGATCAGCACAACGCCGGGTTCGGCACTGTCTTCGTCGAGGAAGACCAGGGTGTTACCGCCGCCGTCGGACAGGTGGTAGACGGTATCCTGCACGCCGAGCGTGTCGAGGCTCAGCGTCTTCTCGCCGGAGTTCTGCCCGGCCGCCACGGCGACTAGGGACATGATCACGACCACTGGTCCCGTGAAAAACTTCATTCTTTACCTCTCCGGCAGGCCTACCGCCTGCGTCGCCATGACCCACTTCCTATCGTCTCTCGCGCCCTGATCCGACGGCCCGGTCGTTGTGACTATTGGCAAACTGTTGATACTTCAAGGACGGCCGCTCCGGCGGTAGAGTGTATTGGTGCCGCAGGTATTGGATTCCGTGTATGCAGCCATAATCTCTTGTCCCTCCGGCGTCATCTCGGCCCGCTTTGCAGCCATCCAACTGGCCACATCAGGAAAACTGTCAACGAATAAGAAACTCGACGTTACATCT
>Ga0315338_1000932_pt1 | contig 46876 bp, 31 predicted proteins | sample ASW8metaG_FD_204518 | JGI IMG/M metagenome (GOLD analysis project Ga0315338, IMG submission 204518) | Ammonia-oxidizing marine archaeal communities from Monterey Bay, California, United States - ASW #8 | ecosystem: Environmental > Aquatic > Marine > Coastal | place: USA: California | collected... | reverse complement strand
ATGTATTCAATTGTTGTTAAACTTAAAAAAAGCATCGAAAGTAAGATTTCCACAAGATATCTTCGATAACGATATTATACAAAAATCATGTAATAAAATAACTAACCGCACATTTGATTTGGAAGAGGATCACCCCAACTTTGAAAGAAGTAAATTAATTGACTGGTCTAAAGAATTAATAGAAGAAAGAAATCTTACAAGTGTTACAAACCCTCAAAACGGAATTATGGAAGCATAATTGACTTTGTGTTATATTCAATATCATTTTTATTATTATATTATATAACAAATTACTATATTAAATATCCAGTAATTCGCAAATTTATACAATGAGCAATCTTTTATTTACAGGAATCTTAGCATTATTAATTGTTTTAGTCGCACATGTTGGATTAAAACTATATGTGTTTGAAGAACATATGGAAACTTTAGAATTTCAAGATGAATTTTTAAATATTAAGAGTCCATACAATAAAAATAACAATAACAATAATAATTCTGAACATCCAAACTTATGGAATGAATTAATAAGAAACAATCCTAACTCACACAAAGCTATATCATACGGTCCAGCATCTGCCCGAACACAACATGCATATCAAGGAAAAAGAGGTAATTTCAATGGTGTAGTTCCAAATTATCCTGTATTAGCAACCGAAAATGAAGTTCACGATTTACAAGAAAGTCTTAAAAAAGATCTTGCAGGGTTTTTAGATGAACATTCATTAGACGATCATCTATTAGAAAATAAAAGAAATAACGAATCCCCACAGCCACTTATGAATGGACCTGTTATAGGAAGGCCAACTAAACAACCATATAAAGAAATGCCAGTAGGTGTAGAAGAAAGAACCTATGATGGAAAATACAAAAGTTACGAAAATGTAATGTACGGTTCAGATATAGAAAAATATCACAAAAATGATAGTGTAAATCCATATACAAATGATGGACGCTATTATGCACCATATGATAAATCACCTATTGTAGGTTGCTAAATTATTAAATTACATCTGTCTGCACTGGGGTTGTCCGCCCATTCCACCCATTTCATCATCAGAGTCACTATCATTTGCACTCTTGTTGTGTGATCTAGTTCTTATTCCAAAATCTTTCATATTTACTTCAGTTAAAGTACATTCTTCTACTGTTTCAAGTTGTTTTTTTGATGGGTTGAAATCACATTTATGAACAGGATTTTTATAATTAGGAATCATACTAAGCAAATCTTTCAACTTTTTTCCCAACGTTTCATGGACAGCCAACTGTTCGGCTGTTGGGAATACTATTTCAAAATATATAAATAACTTACCATATGTAAACGAATCACCTTTAATAGGCATACCACCGCCAGTCAGAGCACATAAGTTATTTTTAGGTGTTATACCACCTTTTAATTGAATGTGTAACGTCCGTCCGTCTGGATGATAAAAATAGAAAGTTAATCCAAACAATGCTTCGTCTAATGTAATTTGTTTTTTAATTAAAAGATCATTTTCTTTACGAGTATATGATGTATGATTTAATTGTTTTATATGAATAATTAGATCCGAAGGCATTCTACCAGGAACTACATTGCCCTTATTTTTAAATATTAATTTGTCGCCATTAATAGATCCTTTCTCTACAAATATTTCAACTATTTCAGTTGTATTTCGAATTTCATATTCATTTTTAGTAATACTTCCGGTTCTGTTACATTTATCACAGGGTGCTTGTATTTGTTGAACCATACCAGGTCTTATTTGATTTATATGCATTACCATTCCTTGTCCATTACACGATTTACAAATCTCCCAAGCAATATTAACTTGATCATCTGGAACTCTTTCTTCTGTATTTTTTTTGAAAACCACCTTTCTTGTAACTCTTATTTTTTTAGTTGTATTCTGACACAATTCTTCTAATTTTAATTTTAACTCAAATGTGGTTGGAGGTCCTTTCATTTGCATAGAATGTTTCCTATGACTATTTGATGATGTTCTATGGAAATTAAACATACTACTCATATTACTCATATTTTTCTTTTGTTGAAAATCAGAATCAAATATACCCTCGCCATATTTATCGTAATCCTTTCTCTTTTCTTCATCTTTTAAAATATCATATGCTTGGACAAGTACTTTAAATTTCTCTTCATCACCACCTTTGTCTGGGTGTCTGTATTCACCTTTTGTAGATTTTTTTAAATATGCCTTTCTTATTTCTTTATCAGTTGCTGTTTTCTCAATACCTAATACATTGTACAAGCGAGTATTATCTACAGGTAAATTATTGTTTTCATTATCTGAATTCCCACCCATTCCATTCATTCCACCCATTCCATTCATTCCATTCATAAATGGTGGTTTTTGAAATGGATTTCCTTCTCTACCAAAAAAATCGTTGAAAAAATTCATATTGTGTAAACTACTGTGAATAAAATATTATGATTTAATATAAATAACACAAAGTTTGTTTTTAAATTATTATAATGAATTATTTAATTAATCCAATTACGAATGAACAAATTTCGTTATTCAGTTCTAAAGGAAAACAATTGTTAAAAGACTATATTAAACTATTTCAAAGTGGTGGAAGCGAAGGCGGTGCATCTAAAGGGGAAAGAGAATTATCTATACGACAGACACAATTAGTAGATGAAAGTCGCAACCATTTAAGACGACTTATGGAATTAATAAATACTGATGATAAAAAAATGATTCAACATTTAGGTGGTAATTTACTTGGTCATTTAAGCGAAAACAAATTGGAAATTTTTAATCTTTATAGAAAGTGGGCTAGAAATCCAGATAATAACGACTCAGATGAAGATTTGGGTAAAGTAATGTTTTTATTTGGTAAACCAACACCCCGCATTCTACAAATACTTGACGAATTATATCAAGAAAATAATAAAAGAAACGAATGGTTTGGTGAAATCAATTCACCTTCATTAGCTTTTATGTTTGGAATAATTGAAACGATTGATGGACAAATATTGATGTCTGTATCAGGTGATCCATCAACTACAAAAGACCAAGATAACAATTTATATAAGAAGATTTATTATCATTTATTTCCAATGCTTAATAATTTAGGGTATGAAGTTATTGAAGATGACGCAGAGGAGGACGGTATAGTAAACAAATACAGAAAGTATAAAAAGGAATATGCTAGAAATACGCAAAGACTACAAGGCGCCACAGATAAATGGGGGACAGAAAGACCCGGGGAAATTAAAGATTTAATAATTCCAGAAAAAGGTACACTTAACTATATTCACAATAACTATTATTTATATGGCGTTCGATATGTACCTTTTAAAAGGAAAAAAGGAACAAAGGTAAATTGTAATAATGGAAGTAGTTGTGTCGAATCTAAATTATTTGCATACATGCATCAAGAAAGGTTAGAACCTAGGGGTATGGCATCATGTTGGATTGGTGGAAATGCTCACAATAAATCAGCGAGACATTGCATGGATTCATATACGTTTTGTATAAAAGATGGGCATGAAGGAAAAAGAGATACTGAAACTTTGCAAGCAAAAAAAGAAAATAAAAGAGTCATGGAAGCTATGTATACATATTTAAAAAATGAAATAAATAAAGCATTTCCAGAAGAAGGTAAGTTTGAAACAGCAAAAAATATAATGGAAAATTTTGCGGTTCCTTGTCCAGGGTGTCAAATGAACGAAATAAGATATAAAAAAGGAAAGCCTGAAATAAAATGGAAAAACGATGTATGTACTGATATTCAAGAAGATATGTTAGTAGGTGGTATTAAAGCAATGGGGGAAAAAACTCCTGGAAGCAGTGATTATAAAAGACAAACTATGGATTCCAGCACAGAAGAATCCGCAGTAGGAGTTGCAGAAATGATCCGTGATGGTGGTGATACTGACACATTAGAATCAAAAGTAGCAGTAGAACCAGTAGGCGAAGCAGAAGGTGAACCAGAAGAAGCATTAGGTGAACCAGTAGGTGAACCAGTAGGCGAACCAGTAGGCGAACCAGTAGAAGCAGAAGTTGGAGTTGGAGTTGGAGTTGTAAGAAAACTAAAAGCAAAAAAGAAAAGCCCTTCTAAAAAAAAGAAAAGACCATCTAAAAAAAAGAAATAAATTTGATTTAAAGATTATATACAATATAAATAACACAAACATCCAAACATAAAATTTATCATTTAGTTATTTAATTATTTAAATAAACGCATCAAGTATATTCACTTTATTTATTCTATACATACAATATGGAAATTGCCCCAATTAATTTCTGCAGCAAAATCGCTTTTAATTTGCGAAATGAAAAATACAAAAACAAAATACTCAAAGAGTTATTTGATAGATATAAAATAATGGTTACTGAAAACAGTTGTTCTATATATGACAAGCGCTATTCAAGAGTAATTGTAAATCAATTCAACAACCCATTTCATATTTTAAGCACCAATACAAAGGGAAACCGATATTATCTATATTTCCGAAGAGATGAATTTGATAAAAATATGTGTCTCTTCATAGATAGGAAAATATGCCGAGGATATACACAACCTCGTGTTATTTATACAAACTTCAAAATGGACAATGATATATTTGATGGGACGCTTATTCATGGTGAATTAGTAAAAGTGAATGAGGATAACTGGTTCTTTGTATTAAACGATATTGTATCTTATTGTGGTAAATCACTGAAACATACGAAAAAACTAGATCGTATTCATTATATGTATAAGTTCCTTCAAAAGCAATATTCAAGTGATGATATTCTAGATGTATGTAAATTCCAAGTGAAGAAGTTCTTCACATATAGACAACTTGATGAGTTTATGGATTATGTAAAAACGCTACCATATCAAGTAAATGGAATACTGTTTAATTCTTTAAATCCTTCTAAAATGGATATATTGCTATTGCATAATATGGAAACCGCTTTCAAATTTAAGAGAAACGATACCTATAATCGTGATAATAAACAACAAAATAAACCACAACATAAACCACAAAATAAACCACAAAATAAACAACAAAATAAACGTCAGTATCCACATACAAATGTTATTGCACACACCGACATTATATATCCAGTTCAAAATAGAGAAACAATAAAAGAACCTACGTCACGCTCAATTGCAAAACCGAAAGAATATAAAAACACCGTTACAGCACAGTTAACAGATATATTTACATTCTATATTACGAAAATTGAGGGTGGTATTTACCAACTAATTAGTTATGTTAATAAAAATGAAAAGGTATTTGGAAATGCGCGAATTGACAAGATGAAAACACAAAGAATGGTTGAACGACTTCTTGGGAATGACGAAAAGGTTCTAATTGATTGTAAATATAATACTAAATTTAAGAAATTCGTTCCATGTGGAAACCCAAAAGAAGACGTAAATGAACCATCACAATATCTAGATGTTACACGATATATTGATTCAATTTGAAAAAAAATCTGATTAAATTAAAACGAAATTTGAGTAGATTATAAAACACAAAACACGCTACAACTATAGTACAAACGCTTCTCAACTTTAACAACAACAACAATAAAACAATAATGCGTGGTTGGATGAAGGCTTACTATCGTACCCTTGGCGTCAAAGGCAAGAAGAGGTATGGTGGTGCATCTTCCCACAACGGTTCCAAACACTTTGTGACTCAATACGCTGCGAAGAATTCCAAGAGGCGAACTCATATTCGCCAACGCCGTTTCTCCAAGGGACTTATAACTAACAAAAAACTGGTTAAGTGTGCGTTCTACTTCTAAGTTATATTTACAATTTCAACTCATATAGTGTCATTCTCATAGTATTATCTAACAATTCATTTTCTTGTTCATTTTCATCTAAGTTAATATTTAAATTTGTCATTTTATTTAATAATATATTTTTTTTCGCACTTTCAATGAATACTCTATGTAATTCTTGGTAATTTTCAGGGGATTCTACAAATTGAAGAAGTAACTCATTATTTTTACAGCAAAAATTTATAAATCCATCTAAATTCATTAATACACTTCCTTTTATCAAATAATAAGAAAACACCGATGTCTCTTGTTCGAATAATTCGTGTGTAGCATCATTTGGATTTTTAGATTTTATAAGAGGAACTTCGCAACCTGTGATACATCCGTATCCAAAATGACTTAATATTTTAGATGATTTATATAGAGTGAAACATATCTCCATTGTGAATAATTTGAAAAATTTGAAAAACCCATTTGATTTACTTTCACATTGGGTTTTGCTCGTAAATGATATATACATTGTGTTTAATAGAATAGCCCAAGTTTCGACATATGCTTCACCTAAACGCAAATCTATAGAAGAAGGTATATTAAATGTTTGAATAATAGCTTGTTTCAATTCATCTGGATAACCCATGAAATCTAACTTTAATGTATGAATCATTTCATGTAATAACACTTTTTCTATTTCTTCTTTACGCCATATAAACAATTCAACCGTTTCTTCTAATAAATTGTGAACTGTTGCTCCTGAATTAATATGTTGAGACCGAAATGTCTTTTTTGAATTTGGTTTGTATTTTTTGAGGTCAGACAACCACACATACAAATTATATGTTGTTTTTTGTGCGTTTGTGAACAAATCAATTAACATGAACAACTTACTAACAATTCGTCTTATTACATCTTTTTCTAATTGTTCATCTTCTTTGCTCACTATGTACAATTTTATATTATTAGTTTTATAAGTAGCATTTATTTCAGATATAAGTGGCATTGTTTTTTTTATATTTTTCCGATCATTTTTTGATAAAAATATTATGTTGTCTAATTTTGTATTGAGGGTTTCTCTCTTTTTGTTATTAAGTTTTGAATCAGCGGTTATATCTACATTTTGAAATATATGACAATAGTTATCTTTTATCAATTCATATATGATTTCAAGTGATTTTTTTATATTTGGTGTATTTAAATATGTCTCTATAGAGTTGAATATATCATTAAACTCTTTGTTTTCTTTGAGTTTTTGAAGTTGCCGTTCAAGTTCTCGTGTATCATTTGAATACATTTTTGAAAATAACAATAAATTTGATTCTTTTGAAATAATTATTATTGTATATTATAATATCCATAAAAGTTTAAAGAAATTACTATATAACACATATTACGTAATTAGCATTTTATAATTTATATTACATAATTTCACAAACTGGAAACTAAAATGGAAACTAAAATGGAAACTCAAACCGAATCAAAATTTGAATATACACCAGCATTTAATCGTATTACACTTGAAAAACTTATTCGTGTGAAACCACACGAGACAAATGATCGCGATATAACCAGTATTCTCACCCAAAAACTAATGGGACAAATGGGTGATAAATGTTCAAAAGAAGGTTACATTAAGAAGAATTCCATCCAAATCTTACAGAGAACTATTGGTAAAATCAATACAAGGTTTTTAGATGGTTCTATTAATTACCGAATTATATATAGTGCAGAAGTATGTAATCCACGTCAAGGTGACATACTAAAAGTGCAATTTGTTGAAAAAAATAAAGCCGGTATTCTTGCAGAGAAACAAGGTGCTCCTTTGAATATTGTTTTGCCAAAAGATATTCACGCAGACAAAACACTCTATAAACAAGTCGATGCCGAAAATAATACAAGAGACATTGTCATTCAAGTTTTGAAAACCAAATCTATGCAAAATACTAAAATATTATATGTAGTTGGAAAACTTATAGGTATTCCATAAATATAAAACATAAATTGAACATAAATTCTAAATTCTAAATTCAAAATTCAAAATTCAAAATTTAACAGCACCCACAATTTTACCACCATTATTATCCATTTGAACAAATATTTTTTTCCACAATCCTTTAAAATTCCTAATTAATTAAATTTCGAAGAGAATATACACGAATTTAAATTGGAGTTAATAAATCCAAATACTTTAGATAACTCTTGTGGTTCTAATTCATCTGGCACGGCATAATATGGATCATCAGGTGGATCTTCCAATTGTAATATCTCTACATCGCCTATTAAACCCATATTTTCTTTTGGTTTCCCAGCCCCTCCACGACTTCTATGTTCTCCACATACTATATTATTTTCATTAAAATACAATTGATGGCCATCTTCTCTGTTTTTATCGCATTTTTCACATTTTAATTTATTTTTTTTATCTAATTCAAGTAATTTATCAAATTGATTACACATCTTATGAACGTAATCCCATTCTCTTACCCATGATTTGTTATGGTAGGTATCTGCAAACTGTGGTAAAAATCGGGAGTTCACCTCATCTGTATTTATAAACCAAAACAAAGGCATTCGTCTGGAACCCATTTCTTTACATTTAGTTGCTATATCACGTAATAAACGACTCATTAATTCGTATTTCAGGAGTAATTCTGGTTTTTGTGCTTTTGTTCCCATATTTTTCTTGCCTTTTCCAAATTGTTGTGGATTATACTTAATTACAATCGGTTCAGGTTTATCTTCAAGTATAATAGAAGCTTCAGGTTTCTTTTGTTTTGTTATTTTAATGTAATTTTTATAAGAATGCTGATCTGTAGCACCACCAACTCTTCCAGCAACTTGAGGTAAATTAAACAGATGTTGGTACATATCTATTAAAGTATAATACAAAGCATTATGGGCTCCTATTTTATTCTTTTTATAGAACATGTTTGATGCTGTATTCGCATTTACACCAGATCGTCTTTTTTTGACAGATGGTTCTTGAATTTTTTTATTATTCATATCTGCTACATTTAATGTAAAAGTTGCCACATGTGATTGTTCAAATACATCTTTAAAGTCCTTATTCCGTGCGTCAGGTTCTTCTAATATAATATTTATCATCCCAAAGTGATTGCAATATTTGTAATCAATAATACCGACATGATGATGGGTAATTTTAAATTTTTGTTCTAATTGTCTTTCAATCGTCACGGAAACTTGTTTTTTAGTTACTCCATCAAAATATTTGATTCGTGTACTCTGAATTGGAGCAGAACGTGGTTTAATTTCCTGCGAAAATTCATATATGCGATAATATACGTGGTCGTTGTGATTTAATATATAGATTGGCGTTTCAGTCAATCCGAAATTTTGAATAAAATAATCTATGATATGATGCTCGCCTTCCAAAATGTCTGTATCCTCTATACTTGGTTCTTTAATTGAACCAGTGTCTTTATTAACTATATATTTATCTAAAATGTATTCTAGTAATATTTTCTTTTCAATTGGTTGTAATCTATCTAACATGTAATATCTCATATATCTATCTATGCTTAAAAAGAAATTATTTTCGTTAAATTTTTGTGTTGTTATTTTCCGTATTCTATGACATTCTTTTAATAATTCAGCTGTGGTTGGTGGTTGGTCTCCTTTGTTTATTATTTTATTTGTTAAAAAAGAACCAAGAAAACTCATATAAAATGATCGTTTTTGTAAATCTAAATTTGTAGTGTAGTCCTGAATATTGCTTTTTCCTGCTCTTATGTTATCAATTGGGTAATTGCGAAGTAGTTCCTCTAATTCATTAAATATAATTTTTGTTTTGTTAATTTTTCTTAAAATAAGGTAATTTTGTCTTTGAATATCAATTTCTTGTTCTTGTTCTATATTTTCTATAGAAGGGATGTTTTTCTTTACATATGTTGTTTTTGCTTCTTTTTGGTCTTCTTTCAAGTAATTTTCGCCTCTTTTATTCATAGCTATTTTCATGACTAGTCCATCTACATTTATCAATACAATTTCTTTATCTGTTTCAGAATCAACCTTTGACGTATGAATAGAATCGCCAATTTTCAATTTGTGCGTAAAAGAAGTTTCTGCATCTTCCATCTTATCAACTGGCATTTTATACGCTTTTTGTAAGTCAGTCAATTGTTTTACTATAGCATGTTTTGAACTTGCCGATTCTCCAACAAGATGACCATTGTATGCGCCTAAACTCAAAATAGACGGGTAAAAAGGAATTGTGTCTTTTGAAAATGTATATTTATTTTCGGTTTGTTTTGTATCTTTCAGTAGTTTCATTAACTCCTCCAAGTATTCGTTTACTTTTGCGGTTATCAAGGGTTCGTTTAATTTAACTAAAAAGGATTCATGCAAATAAGCTGACATAATTTTGTTTGACGCAGATGGTTGTTTCGCCTTTTTAGCCTTTTTCGTCTCATCTGGTTTATCAAATTTCGTTTCAATATCTGATGTATGTTTTTTCTTTGGTTTCTCTTTTGGTTTCTCTTTTGATTTCTCTTTTGATTTCTCCGTTGATTTCTCCTTTGTTTTCTTACCATCTATATCAACACTACCATCGCTGTCATCGCTGTCATCGCTGTCTTCACCGTCTGTATCTTCCAATGCTTCTAACAATTTTTCAGAAGGACTTTTATATTCAATTTCATCGTAATATCTATATACAAGTGGTACATCTGGTTTATTTTCAATTTCAAACACGTAAATATTATCATCTTCATTTTTTAAAATAAATTTGTGTACAATTTTCCCAAATGAACCTGTTTTGTTGCGAAAACGAACATTGTCTTGTAGGACTTTATTTAAACCGATTTGAAATACATTTTCATCATACGGTATATTTACATTGTTTAAATAACTTGAATAATGCTCTTTGATTTCTCCATAAGTTAGGATATAATAATTTTTGAACAATTCCTTAATAAAATAGGATGCATCTTCAATTTTAATGTTACCTTTTTGAAAATAATTATACGTCGTAGTTGTTATCTTATTTAATTCTTCTTCTTGACTTAAATTTTTTAAATCGGGATTACACGTTACTTGAAGTTCCTTTTTACAATAAGTTTCACTGATAACATTAAATAAGGCACACGAATTACCTCTTTGATATTCGCGTTTGTGTCCTTGAGAATCTATTTGATTTATAGTTCTTGGTATATTTTGATTAATTCCGAGATGTAAATTGCAATCAATTGCATTATTTGACAATAAATTTAATATAACCAACTCTCGTTCCTTTTTATTATAAGATGTGTGGTACATTTGTAAATCAGACGAATACAAACTTTGTTTTTGAGATTCCGTTAAAGATTCTTTTTCTGCTATTTCGTCAATTTCTTTGTGTTTATTTGGTGGAACAGTTGAAACATGTAAATATATTGTTATATTTTTCTTATTTTCGGGTAAACCTTTATGTCCAAAAGAACGTGTTCCGCGACCGACGATTTGTTCTATCTTGTTTAAGTTATACCATGGTTCAATTATATGAACTTCTCTCATTCTAAATAAATTAATTCCTTGTGCGATTTTATCACTACCTAGTATAACTTTAATATTACTATTTGGATTACCTTTTACGACATTTTTTTGTTGATTGAATACCCCAAACCACTCATTCATAACATTATTATCTATTCCAGAGCTGCTATCAACATATATGTAAGAAAATCCCGCAAATACTTGTTTTCGCTGAGGTGTTTTCCGTTGCCCTTCTTGTAAAAAGTTTTGAAATTCTTTATTACCCTTTGCATTAACATATCTTTCCATACCATTTTCCTCTAACATCATTGATATTGTTTTAATACCATTTGCTAATTTTTGTGTGTAAATAAACACTGGTCCATCACTATTTTTAATTAAATTACACAAACCATAATATTTTGGCGAATATTCACCTATTCTATCTATATTTAAGAACGATACTCCACCTTTAATTGCATCGGATTTTGAATTGTATTCATATTGTTCACCGGATTTAATTAAAAAGGGTTCAGTTCTGGTTTTCTTTCGTGATTTATCACCCAATTCAAATACGTTCAATCCAATAAGAGATTCTGCAATACCTTTTTGACCAAATACACCTTCTGCTTCAATATAGCGTTTGTATTGAAACTCACTCATATAATGTTGTGCCATTACAATATGCCTATTACCCCATTCTGGCAAAGTAATTAGTTGTTTTCGTTTAAATTGTTTAGTCGGTGATTTGTCACCCCAATAAGTTTTATTTTGTTCCTCATTGTAAAAATAAGAAATACTTGGGTCAGGATAAAAACGGGTAGCAAAACGTGTTGGATCGCCTCCTCTTAAATAAGAGACATAACCTCTTGATTTTTTAACTAAGGATTCCTTGTCTATACCGTCGATTAGTTTCTTTTGAAAAATATTTTCTTCAAACATTGGTGCTTTTTTATCATTCCACAAAAGAAGGTTTAATAACCATACGATTTCTTCTGGTTTATCGAATATAGGTGTAGCACTTAACAATACAAATTTTGTATTTTCGGCATATCTCGCGATTAATTCTAAATACGGAGGTGCGATTTTGTTTTTATCATCTGAACCACCTAATCTAGTCATATGGACCTCATCCATTACAAACACGCAATTTGAAAACGTTTCCTTTATATATATGATTTCCAATGCTTCGTATGTATGTGTTTTGTTTTTTTGTTTTCTTTTTTCTACGTTTTTCTTAATATTGTTAACAAATGTTTGGTAACCATTTACTAAGTAAAAATCGCGAATGAATTTTGTCATACTACGTTTTTTGCCTTCAGTTGTCATGTTCCCTAGAGAATTGTAAAAATCTGCGTAAAAAGTCCCTGTACATTGTTTGTTTACGTCCTTTTCTTCTGCTGTTTTGTTTTCTTCTTTGCTAATATTAAAGATTTCGTTTTTCCAGGTATCATTTAGAGTGCTACTTGGTGTAAGTATGTATATTTTCTTTTTTTCTGATTTTATTTTGTATTTATAATTTTCAGCAATGGTTATACCTGTACAAGTTTTACCTTGACCAACACCGTGATCTACTAATATACCATTATATGGCGTATCTTCAGACATATACGTTTTTAAAAATTGCTGTGCCGAAGAGAGTTGAAACCCTTTTTTAGTATATTCACTTACATATTTTAATTCATTGAACTCTTTTTTGAAATGAATTTGTTCGTTGAATTGTTCGTCTTCTAAATCGGGATATTCTAATTCTCCCATATCATCGTATTCGCCTTTTTGGGTTAATGTAGGCAACGAAAATTCTACAGCCATTAGGTAAACATCGAGTTTCAATTCAATATGTTTTCTTAGAAATAAAGTCAATTTGGGTGTTTGTATAATTTCTTTTAAGTAACTCAATTCGGATTCAAAAATTTGAATAATCAACTGTTTTTTAATTCTTAATTTTTCTGCTTTTTGTTTTTTTACATTTTTAATTAATTTTTTGCTATTTTTGAAAATATTATTGCAATTCTCAAAAAAATACAATTTAAACATATTAAGCGATGAATTTAATATTTTGAGTTGGTCTTTTTCTTGTTCTTTCGTAAAATATAATTCATTTGTTCCCTTCTTTTTTGTAGGTTTTATTTCGTAATATTTCTGATGTAACTCCTTATAATTGTTTATTTGTTCATCTGCTTTTTTATCTGTTTGTCTAATGAAACTTGTATCTATCATAATATTGAAATTTATTTATATAAATAATCTTATATATTATGTTTCTAAATTTATCAAATTAAATATGATAAATAGTTTAAAGATTATAGACATCTATATTATAGATAATACAAGTGTATTAACAAATTAATTAAATTAGTATGTATAAAAAGGGCTATAAATATAATTTTTGGAATACAAAACAAAAAAAACAATCCCGAAAAAATCGCAATAGTTTTAACATAGCATATTGTAGTAATTGTGGATATAAAGGGCATGTTTATCGAGATTGTCCTGAACCGAAAATAAGTTTAGGGGTTATAGCATTTGACTATGACGCATCAATTAAAGATGAGTCTTCACAACATAAATTTCTCTTAATATGTAGGAAAAACTCATTGGGATTCGTAGATTTTATTAGAGGAAAATATAATTTACAAGATGTTGGTTATGTTTTACATCTTATTGATCAATTTACAATTCAAGAAAAGAAATTAGTTGTTAATAAGACATTTCTTGAATTATGGAATATATTGTGGTATTCGAAAGATAACACAAATGAAATAAAATGTGTAAAATCAAACAAACAAAAAAAGGAGTATTTAATCGCAGAAAATAAATTTAATACATTGCGAAATGGATATGATATAATTGACAAAAAAATACATACGATACAAGAAATGCAAGATACACTAACTCAAAATACAAACCACGTATCACTTGAAATAATAATAAAAAAATCTAAAACTAATTGGACCACACCTGAATGGGGATTTCCAAAAGGTCGCAGGAATTTAAAAGAAAGTAATTTAGAGTGTTCTAAACGAGAGTTTATGGAAGAGACTGGATTAATGCAAGAACATTTCAATGTATTTTTCAACTTAAACACATTAGAAGAGTCTTTTATTGGGACAAATAACATACCTTATAAAAATATATATTATATAGGTCGGATTACTCAACCTGTATCTCTTTCTATTAATATGAATCGTGTATGTCAGGCATCTGAAATTAGTCAACTTGGATTTTACAATCTAGATACATGTCTCGAAAAAATAAGACCTTACAATAAAGAGAAGATTAAGATACTATTAGAAGCTTATCGTTTTATTAAAATACATAATTTAGAAACAAAACCTATTGATTTCCAATCAAATGTGTCTATGTACAATTTTAAAAAAGGTGGGAAAGTATGATATCTAGTTGTTTATGTAAATTTGTTTTTTTTTAAGTATTATTATTATAAATAGAACGTTTATTTATTTAAATAATGTCTGATATTCCGAAGTTAATTGAAAATTACTATAACGATTATATAGGTGGTCAGAGCATTGATACATGGTGGGATAATACAGTTGACTATGTCGTTAGAACACATTTTAAAAAGGGTAGAAAGACTGGCGAAAGTGATAGTGAAAGTGATAGCGAAAGTGATAGCGAAAGTGACGATAGTGAAATTGGTAGCGATTATGAATGGGATGAAGTTGATCAACATTTAGATAAAGAGACGGTCGGGAAAATAAAAGCATTTCATAAAAAATACATTGCATCTAAAAATATCAAAGAGTGGTATGTTGTTATGACTGGGATATATAAAGAAAATGGCCACGATTTTGAAAATATAGTAAAAAGTCAATTAGACGGTGTCGACGATAACGGTGATGCCGACGGTGATAGCAACGATGATAAAGAAAAGGAAGAAAAAAACGAAGAAGAAAAGGAAGAAGGTGAAAATGAAGAAGATGAAGATGAAGATGATACAGATCAAAGTGGTGAGGATTCTATTGAAGATGATGAAGATGATGAAGATGATGAAGATGATGAAGATGATGAAGATGATGAAGATGATGATGCTGATGAAGATGATGAAGATGAAGATTTACCAGAGTATATACCCCCTTACATACCACCACGTAAAGATCCGGTTAAACTCGAAGTATTGTCTTACGTAAAAGGTAAAACGATTTCAGATAAATTTATATTTGTAGGAAACATATACAATAAAACTGTATTATCTATATTGAAAAAGTTAGAAAAGTCGCAAGATTACGGAGATTTAAGTGAAAATGATGTTAATAACCTAACAGAACATTTGTCTTATGGGGATATGTCATTTAAAGAAGCATGGGGTCCTTTGGATAAATCTCAATATAATTCAGTCACATTTATAAAAGGAGTCATAGAACAAAGCGATTCTCTCGATGCGATAAAAAAGAAATTATGTGTATTATGTGGTGGCGGAAAAAAACTTCATCCAAAAACAACTTTCTATTTTACGAGAAATATAGTAGATTATGATTTATTCGTGAGAAATGTTCTTTTAATGACAGATATATTAGATGGACAAACAAAAGATATTATTACACAAAAATTAATCGCATATATGAAAGAGATAAATTCACATACTTCTATGATTCGTAAATATATCCAATTTGTCGTTGAAAATGCTTCTGTCTATATCGAAAACGTAGAAGATTTCTTAAAAAAAGACAAATTACGTCTTATATACGAAGGATATGCTGAATACAACCCATTTAGTTACATATATGTAAACCAAAATAACAAACAAATTCAAGTAAATCCCGATCCATTAAACGAATATATAGAGAACCCAACATTTCGCAAAAGAGCTATTTTAGATAAATTTAGAAAAGTTCGCCAAAATAAAATTTTAAATGAATTGCCTCAATTAAAAAATAATACAATTTATGTTCGTGATTTTGAAAATGTAAAAGAAGCAATAGAAGCAAAAGAAGGAGGTATAGGTCGTAAAATAAAAACCCCTGATGAGATTGCCGATTTTGTAAACAATTTTGCATTACTATATTTTCCTGATATGAGTGTTACATCTTTTAAGAAATCGTTTAAATTTTCAAAAGAAGAAGTTGGTATTATCAAAAAGAATGTCTTGTTAGATAATTTTAGAGCAGAATTCAAGGATATATCTGCGTCTTATGCCGATAAATTATTTCCATATGGAGAAGAAAATTACTTATATACAGATGTAAACACTTATTTAAAACGACGGGCAAAAGTGGAAACATTAGACTTACTCTATATTTTTAATTCAATTGATTTAAATGCTACACGAAAATATCAAATCGCGATGGTTTCTTATACAGATCCAATACAAAACCGCACTATTTACAAAATTTATAACCCATTATGGAACAATTTAAATCTATTAGAAGAAACTATACATTTAAATGATACACAGAAAAACAGTAGCAAGCCAAATTTATCAACGCATACAAGAGAATTATTGTTACATTTAGTAAAACAAATCAAACTAGCTGTTGATAAAGATACTATTTTGCCAATTCCAAGTAAACCAAATGGGTTATTATATAAATTTATGCTTGGTTTCTATATAAATTCATTTGATAAAATTTACTCTGGTTCTGTGAAAAAAACTACAAGTAGTGGTGATTATGATATTTATGAAGTTGATATCGGTCATAAACAAATCAGCATAATAAAAGAATGTATAATTAGCATAAATGGAAAAGAAAAAGGAAAAGAAAAAGGAAAAGAAAAAGGAAAAGAAAAAGGAAAAGAAAACGGAAAAGAAAGTGAACAAAACAATATAAAAATAGGTGATATATTAACTTTTGTACCATTTGAAGCATTATCAATTCGTTCATTTGCGTTAACAATACAGGATAATTATAAAACTGGCATGTGGACATATGGAACACGTTACGCGCCAATCGAAAAGGAGCAAATAATTCAATATTACGATGCAGTAAATTCTATTTTAAAAGAAATTAACATTCACCATAATAATTATAGAAAGCATTTGATTCTGTTTCCGCAAAAGTTTGAGTTTTCTAGAAAAACAATCCACTTAAATGATGTTTCTGTTCATAGACATATGAAATTACCGTGTGTTTTAGACGAAATGGGAGAATGTTCCGGAATTACAATTGATCTTGATTTGCTTAAAAAGAAGTTCCGTTTTTTTCCTGAATTTGAACTGGATGATGAATTTCACGTTGGCGATATAATCTATTATTCAGTTAAATCCCAAACAAAAAAAGGTCAAGTAACATCGGTTTTAAAAAATGAATATGTTGTGAAAAAGTTAAGTGGTCGTAAAAAAGGAACAGAAACAATTAAAAAAGAACGAGTTTATGGTGTGCAAGATGGAAATAACTTTCAAATAAATGCGACTTATAGACAAGTTGGTAACTTTGTAGATTTACCTGTTATTGAGAAAAAAATAAAGTATTATCTTGAAAAAAAAACACCATCAGATATTATTCGCAACATCTTGGAAAAGGAATATCCCGAAGCTGAAATAGATAATATTTACGAAGAATTTGTTCGCAACTATAAATCTATTTTAAAATCTCTAAATACAGGCATCAAGGTAACTCTTGATTTTACGAATTTAATAAATGGTGTTGAAAATATCAAACAATTTGATATTTACATAGAACACGTTTATAATACAACTCATCTACCTGTTATATACAATACTATTAAAACAATTGTTTTCAGTTATTTCACTGGAAATTATTCTATAGATCAATTGAAAACAATTGATTTGGAACTGCCATCAAATTGGACATCCCAGAAAAACCGTTATACGTATAGTCCAAAAGATGAAGAACTTTTGAGTCTATTACGAGATGAAAAACAACGTGAAATTTCAAGATTAATGGAACAGAAAAAATATAAAGATGACGATGATAATGGAGACGATGGTGATGATGGTGATCATGGTGATGACGGTGATTACGGTGATGACGATGATGATGTTGAAGATGTTAATGAAGAAGGAACAATAAAAGATAACTATGGATATTTACTTGAATATATGAAGGATTCAACAGGACCAAACGATATTTTATCCCGTTTGAGAGAAATGGAAGACAAATTTGATAAAGTTGCTAGACAATATACAACAAGTTGTGGGAGTGGACGATATCCAGTCGCATTAAGTAAATCCGAGTTACTTGCAATAAAAAATAGAGAAGAAGACATTAACAAATTAAATAAAGATGCAATTCAGCGTAATCAAAACGAAATACATTTTTATAAAGATGAAGTTGTACTTAATATGACAATGTCACCACCTCAATTTGTAACAATCAAAGATATACGTCATCAAAACGGTAAAATGACGATTGAAACCCCTGAAAAAGAGAAAAAGAAGCTTCGTTTTTCAGAGGTAAAAAAACAATTATACAATGAGGATATGATTTATACGAACACAAACACAAAATCAAAATCAAAAACAAAATCAAAAACAAAATCAAAATCAACAGATATAGGTGGTGAGTTATTAGTTCACTCTGTTTTAAAAAGAAGTGTATACACATACAATGAGATATTCAATCTAAAAATTTCGTTAAAGAACAAAAAGGTTTATTATTTAATAGGCATAAACGCAGACGAACATATTTGCTATTTGTCTGACAAAAAACTCAACTTAAATTCTTCTGAACCAATTTCAAATGTAACTGAATTAAAATATAATGCTAAAACATCTATTTTAATTTCCGAAGAAGAATCTATTAATATAAAAAAGGATATTGAAAATACCATTTCCGCATATTATAAAGGTAATGCAATATCAAAGTCAAAAAAAGATCGCGTGTATCAACTATACATAACATCGCGTTTTAAACAAGAGGCAACTATTCTAAGAACGACAAAAAAACGCCGTTTGAAATTAATAAATACATTTTCATATTATTTACACGACAGAAACCACATATATAAGTTTGATTATATAAATAGTTTAGGTGAAGGGACTGATTGTCAACTTGACTATGACGGAAATGTAATTGGTAATTCGATTGGAGATAAAAAGTGTAGGACGATTGTTTTGAATAAAAATAATTATGTTTGTCCGAAAATAATAGATTTAAATACATGGATTACTTTGGATCCATCTGATCCAAATTTAAAATATAAAGACGGAAGACGGTTTGTTTCTTCAGATGAAAATTGGTATAAAGACAGAAGTGGTTTCATGATTTTGAATAAAAAATATGATCCATATTTTTTGAACAATAAACAAAAATATTTCCCTATATTAGAAAAAAAGGATAAAACAAAAAAGGAGGGAAACAATAGTCTTTTGTTCAACCGATCGAAAAATATATATCCTGGTTTAACACAGAATAATCTCCCTTGCTGTTTTAAAAAACCGAATACTTTGCAAAATACTGAGAAAATCACGTCAAATTATGTAAGTAGATGGGGACATACGTTAAATTATCAATATCTCGGATTACTACCGAGAGAAGCCAGTTCTTTTTTCATAGATTGCGATATTTCGAGTACAGGTAAATTGACTCCGGGTTTTTTCAGATTTGGCATAGATATAGATAATAGTTTCTCCTTTTTATCATGTTTCTTTGAAGCAATAAGCAGTAAAAATAATACAATAAATGCAAAACAATTCGATAAAGAACACATTTATAAATTAATAAATCACCCTAGATTTAACAAACAATTATTTCACATATTAAATAAGGGAACATTGTCTTACAATTTTAAATTAAACACTCACATTGACCCATTTCAATCATATTGCCGCTATCTATTATCACACGTAGAAAAAGACCACACCTATCTATATAATTTATGTGTATTACCTGTTTTGAAAAATTTAGATGAATTCAAAAAAAGTAAAAGTGCTTATTCGAACATGTTAGAAAATCTATCAATGAATTCCTTTTATGAAGATGTATTTAACATGAAAACAAAAAAATCGGGAAGTAAAAAGAAGAAATCGAACAAGCCAATATTAAGTAACCGAAATGTATTTATATTCGATTATATAACAAAGAATAAACCTGTATATAATATTTTGAAAACTTATTTTGATGATAATGATGTGAATGTCACGAAGGAATACATTGAATCACTTATTTCAAATAATAATATAAATACAATAAGACGAACTTTGAAAAAACAATATGGACCCTTACAATTACGTGGTGATTTAGTTAGTCATAATACATATGAAGTGAAATTGTTATGTCCTACATTTTGTCATTCTCAAAGTATTGAAGAAATGAAAAAAAATAAGAACATATTCATTTTGAAAAATAAAAAGAAATATGAGTTAATCATATATAACTATGGAAATTCACGGAAAACAATTCAAAAACATCTGCCATCTTATCAAGCAATTGTCAAAAAGGCAAATGATATTAAAAATGTGCATCAAGATAAGTTTGCACATTTGAAACAAGTATTAGATAATATGTTTACACAATTAGAAGGGTCTTGTTTATATACAAGAGATAAAGGACAACAATATGATAATATGACACATCTTCAATTAGGGTTAATTGAAAAACGCATGCCTGTTTGTATGAACTTTGAACAAACAATGGGGTTTCTTCCATTATTCAAAATCATAATAGATATGACGAGATCGAAATTGAAATCTACATCTGAAAAACTTACAACACAGGATATAGAAAATTTTGAAACAGACGTTTTTGAAAAAGATGCAAATGCTAATTTTGAACATATTTTGAAAAAGTCCATATTTCTATATGATAATTATAATCATATAGTCGGTTGTTTAATGGAAGGTTTCATAATTCCTATATTACCAACTTCATATGATTATAATGATATTATTTTGAAAAAGATAAATTTAATGTCCTATTACGAAATAAAACCAAATGTTCATGAACTTGAAAATGCAAAAAATATGATTCTGTTTTTAGAAAATATCTATTTAGTTTTGAAATTATATAATAAAGATTCAAAATTCAATATTATAAGAAAGTTATGTACACCAATCGCATATAAACCAAAGGTATGTATAACGCCAAATGCCGATAACGATAACAAAATAGAATCAATTATTACTTATACAAATCAAGTAATAAAATGTTCAACAACAACTATTAAAAAGGGAAAACAAGGACAAGTTGGTGATTTTGAAAAGTTGTATTCTAATTATGAATTTATGAGAGCATCCTTCTTTGAAATAGAAAAAGGGCTGAATAACAAATCAAAATCCGGGAAAATAAAAGAATCGCAAACCTTAGACAACAATTTCGTAAAATCAATTGAACTTTTTGAACAAAATCACCAAAGTCTTCCAAAACTAGAATATTATTACAACCATAATAAGGGAACAGAGGAGTTGCATTCCGTTACTATTAAATATAAAAATAATTTAGACACCGATATTACATTACATCTATTCTTGAACCGTAAAATTGCACGATCTCGTTTTACGAAACCATTTTTGAGTAAAATCAAATCACATATAAGGGAAGAAGAGTTGGGAGAACTAAAACGCGAATCAATGGGAAAAAGTGGATTTGAATTTAATGAAATGTACGAACTATTGATCTATCTGTGGAATAAAAGTAATCGTCGAATATCACTCAAACCAGTGAATTATTTTATGACAGAAGTAGATGTAAATGGCGATGTAGATGGTAATAAGAAGGTTAGTGGATTTTATTTAGAAAATAATATGAATGTATTATTCAAAAACAAAGCAGTTCTAACGGAAATTACAAAACAACAACTCAATTTGAAACAAACATTTAATCCATTTGAGTCTATTAAATTAAATGAAATAAATAAACAAGAAAGAACCTTATCTTCAACTATTCAAAAATTACACAACAATAAGATTTTATATGAACTGTTTATTCGGGAATTATCAAGGGCACTTCAATTAATAGACAGACAAGGTTACACGAAAAATCCTAAATCTATACCATATGAAATTGGAAATATAGTTTGGATAGAGGACAATGGTTGGAAATTGGGAAAAATTATAGAAAGGAATTTGAAAAACTATGAACAATATAATATTGAATATCAAAATAAAAATGGAAAACCTATTTCAAAAGAAGTTCATATAGATGACATATATGTGTCATATAAAATTGCAATATTTAACATATTAAATAAACAAGTCGTGAACATTTTTGCAAAAGTTAAGGCTACAAACGAACTATTCAAAGTATCGTCTGGTTCTATTTTCAAAAAATACTTCTCTATTTCAGACATTCCAGCAAAACGACTTGACACCTACAGATATAAAAAGAGTCGTGGTAAATTGGCGAATGTTAACCATTATAATCATGCTATGTGTAGCAAGCATGCGGATCGTACTTCCTGTTCAGAAAATCCATTTTGTAAATGGTCGAATGCTGGAGATAAGTCCATCTCGTTATATGATAAATTCAAATCAATTTCATTAGAAGAATATGAGTGTAAATTAAAACTATTTATATTGAGAGAATATTATTCACACGTTGAATATAATGAAAAAAACCTACCTATACGATTTGTGGAAGATTTTTATGGATATAATCAAGAATTTGCGTTAGACATATTGAATAAATACGATAAAAAATCACCTGAATTCACTAAAAATGTATTGTTAGGTTATGACGTCATTAGAAAAGAATCTGGATTAAAACCATTATTTAGCTTGAAAAATCTAATAAAACCAAAATATCGCAAATCATCTAAAAAAGAAGCATATACTGGTGCAAATGAAAAATCAAAACAATTGTTTGAAACAAATGTATCTGCTAACGAAATATATAAAGTGTTTGTGAAAAACATACTAAATACCTATTCTAAAAATAAAATTGTTAAAGATAAAAAAGACGACACAACAGACCAAAAACTTACACATTTATATGGCAAAGAAAATGCGTTTATGATGCGAGTTCAAGAAGACATTCAAAGAGTTTTATCTGAATTTGAAAAGAATTACATTACACAGTTAGGGTTAGGGTTAGGGTTAGGGTTAGGTTTAGAACTTAGCATAACACAAGCAATTAAACATATGTGGGACAATAAAAAAGATGAGGGATTTATGAATGCTGTTCAAAATCATAATCTTATTTCGGTATCTCAAAATATGGGTAAGTCCACTTGTAAATTACATATTCACACGGACGAATTCAATTATTTTATGGAAAAAGCAATAGAACAAATGATTCGTAATCCAAAGAGACGTCTTCAAATATTAACCAATACGTTCAAAACATACAATCCAGATGAACCTTATATAAAGAAGGAGCATGAATTCATATTTACAAATGAAGATATAAATAAATTACTTCAAAGTGATGTTTCAAAATACGAATTGTCTCAATTTGTAAATGAAGTTCGCTTTTTTGATATTACCTATTCAAATCAAACATATTCAAAACAATTAGATAAACATATTAGTTCATATAATGGTCTTGATTTCTATAATAAAAATATAAATATGAACGATATTTCAAAAAATGTTACTTTCGACATACGTCCCAAAAATAAAAATAAATTATTTTTGAACAGAGGTGGAAATAAGATGACAAATCGTCAATTAAGTGACCTCAAACGTAAAATTGATATGATAAATAAAAAAGAAAACATACGATTCTTAGAATCACATATTCAAAAAGATGTTAAATATGAAATAATATGAAATAATATGAAATAATATGAAATAATATGAAATAATATAATATTTCAAAATAATTCAAAACGTTTCAAAATTAATTATATAGTTGATTTATCAAATTCTAATTGAGGAATAACACATGAAGCGAATTTCAAAAAATGAACTAGATAATCCTCAATTTTCACTTCACTTTCATTTTTCTTTTCTAGTTCAAATGCAAACATCTTCTGCATAGCAAAGGTATGTTTACAAGGATGAACACTAATATAATTCATATTCATAATAGGATGTGTTTCTAAAGTAAGAGACACTTTAATATATTCCACCATAAAATCACTGTAAATCTCATCTTGTGACAATACCATACCACTTGAATCTATACCCTCGAACCATATACGTGGCGTTCTATAATATTGATCATATGTGATACTTACATTATAATAATGTGATTTGTTTAAATTATCATAATCTATTTTAACAGTCGCATCATCATTTTCAACTAAATCTTGGGTTTCAAATTCTGCCAAGAAATCGTCACTTTCTGTATCCCTGGTTTGTTCTGGTTCAGGTGCTGATTCATTTGAAATTGCAACCGTTGTTTCAGTTGTATCAGTTGTTTCTTTTAGATTATAAACATTAATGTCTTCATCAACATTGAGATCTTGTTCTAACTGAATCTTATTACATAATATACGCTTCTTCATTAAACATTCACCCTCTTTCATCCAAGACCATGTTGAGTCCATTTTAATAAGTTTATCACAAGACAATCTAAACTCTTCCTTTGTCAGCATACCAGTTTCTAAAAAATTGCTGTCTTGTAGATCAGGTATAACCATTTCTGCCGCAGCTTTATATCCTTCATATAATGATTTTTTCAAAGTATTCATTTTCAAAATAAAATATTTCAAAATTAATTTAAATTAGATAATTATCATATACTGTCTTACTTTTAAATATTGTTTAAACTTGTGTATCATTTTTCCTTTTCAAAAATTCTCTAATTTTCAAAACGTATTCATTGAAAATTTCTTCATTACTTTCAAAATCTCTATTTCCATCAAGAACAAGAATTTGGGTTTCAGGCAAAGACAATAACCATTCTTCGTGTTTATTATGTAGATCCGTTAAATACTCCAATGGAATAACACCTTCAGCACTTCGTGATCGCTTTTTTACACGTTCATAACATACTTCTGGATCTGTGCGAATGTAGATATAACAAGAAGATTGAATTGAAAATGATTCCGTCAACCAGTGAAACCATCGCTTGTATATATTGTATTCAATCTCTGTCATACTTCCATTTTCAAAACAATTTTTTGCGAAACAGTAATAATCTGAATAGACAGACCGCTCCATAATAACTGGTCCAGCACAAGTAGGAGTTCCAGAAATATCAATGTGATTTTTGTGTCCATCTAAATGTTTTTTAGTTTCTTCCAATAGTTTTTCACATCTTGAGATAAAGGAATTCATTTGGAAAGAGAAAGAATATTTTTTAGGATCTGCATAATAATGTTCCAGTATATTTTTACCTTGAGAATCTCGCGTCTTAACCCATTCATCTACTGGTTCAAGTAATAGAAGTGTGTTTTTTCCTGGAATAACATCATAATTATAGTTTTGTGTTTCATATACACCTTGCATGAGTTTCCGAGTAAATGTGGATTTACCTCCACCAATATTCGCCTCAATGAAAATGTATTCGGTCATTATGATATGTATGATATTTGTTATATATATATATAATTATGTAAATGTAAATGTAAATGTAATACAATATTATTTTTGAAATATATCGCAATATGTAAGATGTATCTATTACACTTTAAATCGTTTAAAATAAAAAAATTAGATTTGTTGTTCAAAGTTCAAAATTCAAAATTCAAATTTAAAATTCAAAATTCAAAATTCAAAATAGTTATTTATTTTTTACAGTTGTCGTTTGCAAGAACAATCATAACAATTGTTCCGATAAGTCCAATAACGGTTGCAACAGTTGTAAATGGTGGGACTAAATTACCAAGCCACATTAAGATTAAGAATGTAATAATAAGAGGGGAATAGAATCCATATTTGGGGTTTCCAATACATTTAACGCGAGCTTTATGACCGAGAACAGTCAATAATATAGAAATACCTAAGCATACTACTAATACTGCGACTATTGCGACAACAACGGCAGTTCCACCAGAGTTCCAGAATTCAGCAACTGCGTTTGCATTATTTGGAGCAGCTGCCGCATTTGCTGCTAAATTGTTAGAGAATTCTTCTTTTTTGTTATGATTCGCGCCACAGGTCATTTTAAATTACAAAATATATTATAAATATAATAAATATAATAAATATAATAAATACGGTAATATCATAATATCGTAATATCGTAATATCATAATATCATAATATCATAATATCATAATATCATAATATATTACTCTGTTTGATTTGAAGAACTAATTATCATTATATCATCTCCATATGTTTCTATTAATTTAGTTCGTGTTTCCTCATCTAATTTCGACAAGTCTTTTTTTGTTATAACTTGATATTTAGGATCTATATCCTTAATCATAGGTGGGTATTTCCATCTATATACATATACAGTTGAATATTTTATACCAGACCACAATGTATGTGCTATAGATACAAGTGGATATGTCAATAATAACTGACACGCAAATAAACCTACGCCAAATGAAAGCGACATAATATCAGTGAATAATTTGAGTTAATTTCAATTAATATATGGTTATATAAAATATATACGTGTTAATTTTAAGTAATTTATTCAAAAATCTAACCCTTTATATAAACTTTTCAAAAGTTTCTTCATTCAAAACTATTTGCGAATGCTTCTACTTCTATTTTCAAAGTTTTCAAAGTTTCATCTTTTTCAATAACTGGAATAAAGTCTTTCAATCTCTTGCTTCCTGCTTCTTTTTGGCATCTTTGCGCTATTTTCAAAGCGCGTATTAAAAACTCGGCGACTGTTTCAAAATCACCTTCTTTAAATCCACGAGTAGTTAATGCTGGTGTTCCAATACGAACTCCACCTGGAGACAATGCAGATCTATCTCCAAATACCGCGTTTTTATTCAAAGTAATAGATGCTTTATCACATACAAGTTCCATTTTACTTCCAGTTACACCAGTTGGACGCAAATCCCATAATTGCAAATGATTATCAGAACCACCTGTGCACATTACATAACCATAAGCAGTTAGTACCTCACCTATTCTGCGACAATTTGCCTTGACTTGCTGTATATATTCGTGGAATTCTGGCGTTTGTACCTCTCTTAATTGAGTTGCTATACCTGCTATTTGATGTAAATGGGGTCCACCTTGTAATCCTGGAAATACAGCCATGTTAATTTTATTTTCAAATTCTTTTTTATAAAAAATCATACCAGCACGAGGTCCTCTCAATGTCTTATGTGTTGTGGTTGTTACTACATCACAGAATTCAAACGGATTCCGTGCTTCGCCAGTTGCAACTAATCCAGATATATGAGCCATATCCATTAATAGAAGAGTGCCATTGTCGTCTGCTATTTTACGAAAGCGTTCATAATTGAAATCACGTGGGTATGCTGATGCTCCCATAATAATCATATTAGGTTTGAAAATACTTGCTGTCTTTGCCAATTCGTCCATATCAATTAGACCCGTTTCAGCATTTACGTTATATGGCATAGATTCAAAAAATATAGAAGTTGCAGAGATGTTCTTCTTTTCCTTTGATTTTTTAAGATAAGTGTAATATCCGTGAGTTAAATGACCACCACTCGGTAAATCCAAACCCATAATGCGGTCGTGTGGTTTGAGTAATGCGGTATATACGGCAAAATTCGCAGGACTTCCAGAATAAGGTTGGACGTTTACGCCCCATTCAGCGCCGTCTAATTTATATGTTTCCAATGCTCGTGTCATACATAGGGTTTCAACTTGATCTACATATTCGCAACCGCCGTAATAGCGTTTACCAGGCATTCCTTCTGCGTATTTATTGGTTAGAATACTTCCCATACATTCCATAACTGCTTTGCTGGTGAAGTTTTCGCTCGCAATTAATTCTAAATTACTCTTTTGACGAGAGTGTTCTTTTTGAATTAGTCCAGCTAATTCAGGATCGACTTCTTTGAGTGACATAGTAAATGTACGAATGTGTTTTGATATAGTTCTTTTGAAATTACTTGATATTATATTTTTCAGAAGCATAAAATATATATTTTGAAATATAATAAAGATACTGAATATATTATTTAAATTAAAATTTTCAAAAGTTTAAATCTGGTTTTTTATTTTCAAAATACTCACACAATTATAATTAAACTTTCAAGAAATTTAAGATAATTTCACAATGTTTAGAAGTTTAATGAGATTAAAAAGACCTTTGTTAAGGTCATCCTCATATATGAGATATTCGTCTGGTTTGTACAATATATTTTCAAATAGACCTTCGAAAGTAAATGAATATGAACGTATAGAATGCGATGAAATGTTTGATATTGAAAACTATAAAAAAATGAAAAATGACAATATTGATTATTATATCGAAAAAACGAAATATTTCAACAATAATAAATTAACTCGTGTCATGTTATCCATCTTATATACTCACAAAATTGCAACAAATTTAATGATTATTCCTGGTACATTAGTAGGATTTAGTGCTGCTTTGTTTATGTGTTTAATGTGGATTCCATTCTCATTGTTCAAAAATGTTCAAGATGGTTGTATTTCGTGTATACCTATATGTATTAAAATAAGCGGAAATTTCTATCCTCTAATTTTGTACAATATATTTTGTTAATCTTAGTAATAAGACGACTTACGCCCACTTCTACCTGCTCTTTTGAAAAATTCGCCAATTGCTTTATGGTATTTAACCAACACAAAGACTAATAATATGAATATAATCACATATAATATGATTTTTTCTTTTGAAAACCAAGATTCATGATGTTTAACCCAGTCATCTATATGGTCTTTTTGATAATATTTTTTATAATACATTTGCATAACCTCATCATAAGTCATCGTTTGTTTTCCATTCTTAATATTTACCTTATTGTGTATTTCTATTAACCATTCAACGAGAGAACGGCGTGAATTTAAGTGTCCTTCTATGGGTGAATCAGCTAAATTTTGATTATAATGTTCTTTACATTTTGGACAAGGCAATACATTACCGAGATTCGCAAAAAAGTTTTTGTAAAATTGTTTTTCCATTTCTCCGGGTTTCTCCGGATATGTCATAGTGATAGAGTGCAAGAATAACCATGCACCTGGTCCCCAAACTTCAGCATCCATAATAATATACTATTTATATAAATAATCTATAAAATAATTGATAATAGATAATAATAAATAAATAATAATAAATAATAATAAATAAATAATAATAAATAAATAATAAATAATAATAAATAATAATAAATAATAATAAATACTATTTATTAAATCCGTATCTGACAGGTTTACTCTTTTTTCTACTACTTTTTCTTCTTCTAGTAGTATTAGTGGAAGCGGATTGTTCAGCGGAGTTTGTATTATCAGCTACTACAGCACCATCATCAGCATCACCAGTATCATTATTATTTTTTTCCGCACCACCACCATCACCGGGGCTTTTTATCCTTTTCCGTGCAGGTCCGCCATCGCCATAACCACCATCATCACCATCAAGATGCATAGGAACACCGACCGGTTTAAATTGTTTGCTGATTCCCATTAATTCTTCGCCAATCTTAACAAGTTCTTCGTGAGTTTTTATAAATACAGGTTTTCTTATTAATAGCCTACCAAAAGGTTGATGGGGGGGTTCTTTACCCTTTAATGCGTTTTCTATAGGTACCAGATGTTTAGTGTCTGTAACTTCAAAATAACCTGGACTGTTTCTAGGATCCATTGATTTACCTTTTGGATTCTCCCAAATCACATCTTTTCCGCTCCACATATTAATAGTTAACATATCACATACAGGAGAATTTTCAGGTAGAGCGTCTCTCGTATTAGGTCTTGGTGGTCCTGTATAGTTAGGATATAAGTGTTTGTGTACATCTGCAGCATGTTTATCAAAAAATTCATTAAATAATCCTATCATATTCTCGCCGTTTTCGTATGTTTTAATTCGTTCAAATTCTTTGTATTTATTGTAGATGATGTTTCCATCTTCGTCTTTGATGTCTTCTCTGGCAAATGGTAATAATATTCGTCCAATGAAATGGAGAATTGGGTTACCAAGATAACGATTTGTACTTAGAAGTGCATTTTCATCATCGCCTGGTTTTATTAGAAATGGTTTTTTATAGATAATTGATGATAATTCTGTAGGGTTTTGTGAAAAAATGCTCATATATCCATTTGTAGGAAACCACACTCCTTTCATTTTTGAATTTGAACCAGTTGAACGATAAAATAACTGTGCTCTCTCAATTGGGTACCCATCTTCATTTATAAATGCCCAATGGATCTTAACCTTCGCTCTGATATTATCTCTTCCGCTTTCTTCAACTGTGATAGGTAGTCCTCTGGATAGTTTGCCGTTTTCATTTAGTCCACAGAAATGTTCTATACCTATTGTTAAGTTCCTGTGTTTAAATGAAACTACTGGAAATCAAATAGGAGGATAATTATCTTCTGGAGGACTTCTAAATTTTCCACCGCTCGCTTTTCTATTCATACGTTCTGCCCTTGTTTCTTGCCGAACCGGTGTGTCTTGCTGCGTGTCTTGCTGCATTTCACTGATGTTGCGCTTATACTGTTTTGCACCGCCTGATTGGTATAATTTCACATATTTCTTTAACAATAAAGTTCCATCTTTAGAAAATATACTATATTTTTCAAAAGTATTTGGATTAACTATAAAATTCATAATATGGTTTATAATTTATAATTTTTATTTTATAATAAATAAATAAAATAAAGTAAATATGTCAATATGTCAATATTTAGCATAAATTATCAATACCTTCCCAAGGAATTCCTGCAACTTTCATTTGTTCGCATTTTTCTAAAAGTTGTGCCTCGTCGACATTTCCAATTAATGGATCGATAGGGGGATGACCTTCTTTGTGGCATTTTCCGTCTGATTTGTAAGTCCAATAATCTGGGCATTTGTTAATCTCTGGTGGCCAGTAAATAGCATCTTCGCCTTGTAAAGCCATATTGTCTCTGTATAGTTTCCAGATAACGAAAACAATAAAGACTAAACATACAGCTACTATGATAAATTTAGTAATAGTTCCAGCGTCTACTTTCATAATAAAAATAAAGAATAATGGAGTATATAATATAATAAATATATTAATCTAAAAATCTATAACTATCATAACTTAAAAATATGTAATGTGAAATAACATATTATATTACATATTTCAATTATTTCAATTATTTCAATTATTTTATTTAAACATGAGCAGTGAATCGTTAGTTATAATGTTTGACGTAAATAACTCTGCATTAACACCAGAAGAGTATTTTATTATAGAGAATGTAATTGGGTATACCTCAAACATTTTAATATTTTGTATGATGATACCACAAATATACAAAGCATATAAATTTAAATTGACTGATGATATCTCCTATAAATTTGTATGGATTTCAATTGTATCATCAGTATTAGAAATACTATATGGAGTATTAATTAACCAAATACCTGTACTAGTAACGGGTATTATATGTCTAATACAAATGGTTTTGTTAGCGGTTTCAAAAAAATTATATGATAATCCAAAAGAAATAAAGATTCAACGTAAGTCTTCTGTAGCGAATAGCAATAGCAATAGCAATAGCAATCATAAAATTACTCAAAATTCAGAACAAAAAATTAGAACATGGGAGGTTCATGATGATATGTTCATATACACATTTCAAGGAGAACGCAACATAAATAAAGTCCATATGGATAATGTAGACAACTTAAACAAGGTTGATTTAAGTGAAATGGTAAAATGTGTTCGTGTGGATTTCAAAAAATGAGCTTTACTCAAATTTTTATTTTTTAATTTTGCAATTTTGCAGTATTTTTTCAAAATATGGAGTTTTTAACAATTTTATTTTTTTTATTTTTTTATTTTGTCGTTTTAATGTACCTTTTAAAATCGTGTATTTAGGTGGAAACTACGTGTTTTTCAGAACTTTTTAAAAATTTATGAAAAAAGTGTTGGAAATTTTCTAAATTTGGCGGGATTTCCCCCCCTTTTTTTGAGTTGAGTAAAATTGAGTAAAAATTTGAGTAATATTTTGAGTAAATTTGAGTAAAATATTATGAGTTTGTATTTAAAAATATTATGTTATTATATTAATATAAATTACAAATGCCCTCTTATTATATATGCCAAAGATGTGGATTTAAAACGATCCGTAAATTAAACTTTAAACGTCATTTGTTTAGAAAACATCCATGTGATCCCGTTAATAGTGATGTTACAATTAAAAGTATAGCAGAGTATTATGGTATTGAAATTCCAACCACTGAAAAATCAATCGTAAACCCAAACGTAAATCCTAACAGAGGGTTGACTGTCAACCGTCAACCCAATACAAATATAGGAAATCCAACTATATCTTCAAAAAACATCGGAAATGTAAACCCTCAGTATAAATGTATCCATTGCAACAAGACATTTACTACACGTCAAGGTAAACACAAACATAAAAAACATTGTAAACATATTAAAAATAAAACAACATATACTCAAGAAGAAGTTGAGCAAAAATTAAAAGAAGCGAGAAAAGAATCGGAACGTAAATTAAAAGAAGTAGAAGAGAAATGTGAAGTTCTTGCTGATAAAAAAGCTCAAAAGATGGTTCTATCTATTGTAGATAAACTTATGCCAAATCAAACAACTACTCAAACTACTCACAATAACAATAGTCACAATAACAATACTCAAAATAATATTCAAAACATTCAAAATAATAATAATAATTTGAAAATAAATAATTTTGGAAAAGAGAAAACGAAATATATCACAGATGCTAATTTAAAAATAATGTTTGTTGATCCAAGAAATGCCATTGTTCAACATATTAAAGATACATATTATCATGTTTTACATCCAGAAAATTTCAATGCTAAGATAACCAATTGTAAATCAAAACATATGCATATATTAAAAGAAAATGAATGGGAGAAAGTAAATAAACAACTTACCATCTGTTCTATGTATAATAAACATGAAAAGATAATCGAAAGTGAGTTTGAAAGATTGAAACCTGAATTAACTGATAAAGTCCGGGATAATTACAAGGAATATAAACAATCAACCTTACATAGTTTTAATATATTCAAACACAGGATGGTTGATATAGAAGCTGTGATTATTAATGGAACAAAAAGACATAAACAAATAGATTTACTGAGCGAAAAGGAAGTGGCGCGTTTAGCAAAAGAACAAGGGAAAACACCGGGTGAAATATTTGCGGAACATATGCCAGATATATTTGCGGAAAGAGACGAATAATCTTTTTGAAAAGATTTTTGAATTCACATTTGTTATTTATATTTGTTCTTTATTCATTATATTATCTAATGTATGTTCCATTGTTTTACATAAATTAATTGTATCAGGTTCATAATTATTATCAAAGTCTGATTGACGGAACTCTTTTGAATTTTGAATTTTTGAATTTGAATCCATATTAATATTCATATTATCATATTTATTGTTCATATTATTTATATTTTTCTTTTTGTTTGTTACATATTCATATATGAGTGATGCTAAATAATATAATTTATTTGGATGACTTCGATCATCTGAATTTTCTACTATTTTATCTATATCATATCCATCTAATGAAATCAATCGTTTCGTTCTATAAATTTCCTTATCCTGTTCTATTTCTCGGTTCAATAAGTATAAATCAATTGGTATAACTAATGAATAAAACGGACTAACAACTTTGAATGCTTCTATATTCATTAGCAAAAAATAGATTACAGCACCAGCTGCTATAAGTATAAATGGTTTCTGATAAAAGTAATGTGGAACTACTTCTTCTTTTCCATTTTCATCTGTCTTTTCCTCTTGAGTATATTGTTTTGAAAGTTTGTAAATAATAGTATATAACATCAAATAGAACTTTGAAAAGTTTGAAAAGTTTGAAATATAATAAAATAAATAAAATTAAATGTTACTTCAAACATATTTTACATAACAACTAAAGTCCCTATTTACCTGATTATCGTAAAACTGGTTCATTTTCGTTATAAAGTATATTTGAAAAAATAAATAAATAGATAAATTAACAATCACGTTTCTTTTATTTTTTCATAAGACACATGATGACAAAGATTAGTTTATATTAAATTTACGCCTCTATGCTACTGATGGTTCTGCGCCTGCTACGCCTGATGCGCCTGCTACGCCTGATGCGCCTGCTACGCCTGCTGCGCCTGGCATAGGCGGTATATCATTATTATTATTAGTAGCAGCACCTAATATATGTTCCCACTCTTCTGGATTTATTTCTCTGATATAATCTTCTCCATGAGCTAAAACATCTAGGTCAATATCTGACACTCCATTATTATTATTATATACTTGTATTGCACCTGCTACACCCGACCGAAGTCTTCTTAGACTTCGTTCCGCCTGGGGTACCAAGTTGGGATCAAAATGGAATTGATTAACTTGATCATTTGATTGCACAAAATCATTAATAAAATATTGAACGACTCTATTTAATTGGTTTTCATCTAAGTTTGCATTTTGTAAATCTTGGTCAAGCGCCAATTGCTCGTATTGAGCTATTGGATCTACTATTTGATCTACTTCACCATCATTATTGTCACCTTCTCCATTATCGCCATCAACATTATCGCCATCAACATCGACATCAATATTATGAGGTACAGGACCAGGTGGTGGTTCTGCGCCACCTTTTTGATTCTCTGTCCCTTTTTTTTCAGGAGGGCGACGTTGTATATCCACATATTCTGGATTTGTAAGATATCTTTCTTCTGGATTTAATGAGGGGGCGTATGTGATTTCATCTAAGGTTTCTGGATTTAAAGAATAAGATGGGGTGTATGTGATTTCACCGTAGGTGTCTTCATTTAAAGAAAAAGACTCGATCTCGTCATCTCCCCCCCCTTTTTGCATATATTGATATGATTGTACGTATTTTTTTAATAAATTCTTACCTTCTACAGAAAATATATCATATTGTTCATAAGTAACAGGATCTATGATAGAATACATTTTATATTTTATATTTTGTTATAATAAAAACAAATATTTTTTTTATAATATAAGAATGAATTTCCTACATTATTCGAAACTTTAAATTTCTTAAAAACGCAGGTACCTCTTCATCTATCTTTTCCTCTTGAGTATATTGTTTTGAAAGTTTGTAAATAATAGTATATAACATTAAATAGAACTTTGAAAAGTTTGAAAGTTTGAAATATAATAAAATAAATAAAATTAAATGTAATTTTAAACATAATTTACATATTTTTTAGCATAATTTACATATTTTTTAGCATAATTTTTAGCATAATTTACATATAAATATAATTAATTCACATATACTTGGTAATTACAAATAAATTCATTAATTTATGAAATGTTCGTTCCTTTTCTAATAGTAAATATCCTGCTTTCTTCTTGAATCGTTTGCTTTCAAAAGTGGATTTGTTAGAAGAAAGATCAGCAAAGTTGAGCATATTATGAAAATTTTCAATAAATTCCATAGTGATATTTGGATTAGAAGACATACTATGCCATTCCCAAGGTTTCTCAGGATGCTTTTCAATCATTTCCATAGTAACATTTGGATTCTCAGATATTACATACCATTCCCAGGGTTTCTCAGGATGCTTTTCAATCATTTCCATAGTGATATTTGGATTCTTAGATATATCCCACCATTCCCAAGGTTTCTCAGGATACTTTTCAATCATTTCCATAGTGAGATTTGGATTCTTAGATATACTATCCCATTCCCAAGGTTTTTCAGGATACTTTTCAATCATTTCCATAGTGATATTTGGATTACTAGATAGTTCTTTCCAATCCCAAGGTTTTTCAGGATGCGTTTCAATAATTTCTATAAATTCAGGATGTTCAAATAATTTTTTCCAATCCCAAGGTTTTTCTGGATGAGCATTAACAAACTCCATAGTAAGTCCAGGATGTTCAGATAATTTGTTCCAACCCCAAGGTTTTTCTGGATGAGCATTAACAAACTCCATAGTGAGATTTGGATGCTTAGATAGTTTATACCAATTCCATTTCTTATTTGGATATTTTTCAATAAACTCCATAGTGATATTTGGATTATGAGATATATAATCCCAACGCCAAGGCCTATTTATGCGCTTTTCAATAAACTCCATAGTAAGATTTGGATTACTAGATATGTCATCCCATTGCCAAGGTTTCTCTGGATGCTTTTCAATATACTCCATAGTAAGATTGTCATTTGAAGATACCCAATTCCAATCCCATGGTTTCTCAGGATGCTCTTCAATATACTCCATAGTGATAGACTCATTTGAAGATATACACCACCATTCCCAAGGTTTATCAGGATATTCTTCGAGTGATTCTATACAGATAGTATCTGATATTTCCTCCCATTTCCAAGGGTTTTCCGAATGTTTGTGTATATCTTTCATTGTAATTTCAAAGTTTCCAGATAAATTTTTCCAGTTCCATTGACATTCAGGATGAGCATTAACGAACTCTATCGTAATATTGGGATTCTTAGATATATAATCCCAACGCCAAGGATATTCAGGATGTTCATTAACGAATTCCATAGTAAGTTCAGGATGTTCAGATAATTTGTTCCAATCCCAAGCTTTCTCCGGATACTTTTCTATTATTTCCATAGTAAGTTCAGGATGTTCAGATAATTTGTTCCAATCCCAATCTTTCTCCGGATACTTTTCTATTATTTCCATAGTAAGTCCGGGATGTTTAGACAATACCTTCCAATCCCACGGATGTTCAGGATGACCTTCAACATAATCCATAGTAAGTCCAGGGTGTTCAGATAATTTCGTCCAATCCCATTCTCTATTTGGAAATTTGTTTAGCAATGCAACTAAAACACTCATTTTATGAAAAGAATATGTTCAAAATAGTTTCGAAATGTGTATAGAGATGTTATTTGTTAATATAGTTGTATCAAAATAAACAATCAGATTTTATTTTAAATAATTTAAATTTCTTAAAAATTCTGGTACATCTTCATTTCTTTGTCTTTTTACTTTTTCCAAATTTTCCTTTTCTAATTGTTTTAATATATTCTTTCGACCTAAAATTTGTAATGCTGAAATAGCAGCATTTTTACTTCTTCCAATACCCATTGTTAAAACCGGAACCCCTTCAGGAACTTGTATAATGCTGTATAAGGCATCTTGTCCTCCAAGAGTTCCATTTGGTATAGGAACTCCAATAACCGGAATACAAGGTGTCAATGAACTTACCATTGAAGGTAAACTTGCCGCACCTCCCGCACAAGCAATAATAACTTTAATATCTTCTGATTCTTCTGCCATATTTGCAAATTCATACATCCATTTTGGAGAACGATGTGCTGACACAATGTCAACAGTATATTGTATATTAAACCTATCAAATAATTCTATACATGATTTCATATAAGGTAAATCGCTACTTGACCCCATAATAACATATATAGGAGTTCTTTGAATAGTTGTGTCTGTTACTACATTTTCTTCAACTACATCCTTATAATTTAATTGTTCTGTTTGCATATGTTCAAAACACAAATCTTCTATTACAGTATAATGTCCTAATTTTCTCAATGGTTTGTATGATGAACCACCGCCATTTTTTGGTTTTTTATGATACCAATGATACGAATCTACGGCTGTTGCTATTTTATTTTGTGAATTTTTAGAATTATTTATTTTATCTTCTGGAAAATTTTTACCTGCAAGAACATTCGTCATACGAACTATAATATTTGGTCTAATTAAACTACAATTTCCAGAAGGAATTCCCATAATAGTAAGAATGTGATTTTTAAATTGACTTGTTTTACAACCTTCTATAGTGAAATGCCCAGAATTATGAACTCTCGGTGAAATTTCATTAATCAAAAGTTTGTTATCCATAGTTAGAAACAACTCAACAGCAAGTATTCCAACATATGCTCCATATTTTTGTTTCAATTTAATATTAATACGTTCACCTATTCCTCTTATTTGAGATATTAACTTAGTGCTTATGTCTGCTGGAGTCTTTGTTGAAACGCAAATACCATTTTCTTGTGTTAGTTCAACGACCGGATAGAATGATATCTTACCTCTTTTGTCAATTGACATAATAAGAGCCAATTCTTTTTGAATCATAACCTTCTCTTCTGCATAAAATTGACTCAACGGCAATCCAGAATCACCTATTATTTTGTTAAAATCAGCAACAGAATAAATGACCCATACACCTTTCCCATCATATCCTCCATATTTGGTTTTCAAAACAATTCCATTTTCAAAGTGTGGTCTCCAGATATTGACGGATTCAAATCGGGTCGCAGGAATACCTGTTTCTCTGTAAAATTCGCGTTGTGTCCATTTGTTTTGAATCATTTTCAAAATATGAGGATTAGGATGAATTTCAATTTGTATATTTGAATTTTCAACAATTTCAATTAATGCGCCAACATTAACTGATTCTATATCATAAGTTAATACATCTATTTTGAAATCATTTACAAATTTATTTATTATAGTTCTATCTTTAAAAGAACCTACCATATGTTTCGCTCCAACGTGAGAAGCAGGGCAGTCAGGTGTTGGATCCAATACATAGACTTCATATCCCATTTGTTTTGCCGACTGTGTCATCATCATGGCAAGTTGTCCACCGCCTAAAATACCTATATTTCGCCTATCAGAAGTCATTTTGAAAATAAAATAATATAAATGAATTAGTTAAAATGAATTAGTTAAAATGAATAATTAAATAGAATAAATAATGTTTAAGTTAAATTACAATTACAATTACACAGCAAGTTCTTCAATGCGCTTATTTTTGTGATCATAGGTAATATGTTCAGGGTTATTATACATTTCATTAGTTAGATTCTGTAGATATGTTTCAAGTTCCTTTGTAATTTCCTCAGTAATTTCAATTTTCTTTTTATCATCTTTTTCTTTTTCTTTTTTATTATCCTTTTTGTTCGCTTTTTTTCCAGCACCACCGGTATTTTTAATACATACGTTTGGTTCTGCACCAGATTCGCAATTGTTTAGGTTGATACTCGCGACGTTGAATGCCGATTTTTTGCCTTTTTTCGCACCCCCACCCTTACGCGATTTTTTTTCAATGGGAATTCCGTGCTTCCTAAACACGAATTCCTTTATATATTTTTCCTTCGTTTTTTTCGCACAACGCAACCATTTCGAATGACTCACATCAAGTGCTTTTGCGAAATCTGATAGAGAACTACATTCTTTTACAACTGTTTTAGACTTCAATTCTCTTTCTAATACGCTCGCCTTTTTGCGAAATCCGCGTTCGTACTTGTGTTGCATAAGCATTTGTTTATATTTCACCATTTCCATTTCACAGGCTCGCATTTCAACTGCCGACATTTTTTCGTATTTTTTCTTCAATACGTCTTCGCCATTTTCATTAACCTCTATGTCTTTTTCTGCTTCGTCTTTTATAATGACATTCGTATCAATACCGTGTCCATCTCCACTATTCCCAATAGAAGTGCCAAAGTCATAGTAATCAACATTATCACAGACATTATCATTAACAGACTTAGACAGAACACTTTTTTGTCTTCCATGCAATACAGAATTAATTCTATTATGTATTCCATCTATATCACTTGTATAAAGAAATGTTTCCATTCTATTTTATGTTATTGTTTAATCTAAAATAAATCTGATTCTTATTTTAAACTACTATTTAAATGTAAAACTATATATTTAAATTAATACGAATCTTGAAATAATAAATCAAATTTACGAGTTATTTTCTAATGTCCGAACTTAAAATGAAAAGTGTCCTACTTGCAAAGGATTTTGAAAAAGTGAAAAATAAGAAACCTATTACGGAATATTATGCCAGTGAAAAATTTGACGGATATAGAGCTATATGGAATGGTGAAAAGTTCTTGTCTCGAAATGGTAAAGAATATACTGCTGTTCCAGACTGGTTTTTGAAATCTATGCCACCGGGAATTGTTCTTGACGGAGAACTGTGGACGAAACGTGATGATTTCAATACATGTGGTATTTTTAGGAAAAAGGAGGTTGTCGAAGGCGAATGGGAAAAACATAAAGTGAAATACAAAATCTTTGATATGCCTTTAAATAATAAACCATTTGAAGGACGAATGAAAGATTTAGTTCGTCTAATCCGAAAACAATCCAGAATGATAAACAAAAACAAAGATACGATTCCATATAACCCTCTTTCTCTTACAAAACAAGCAAAAATCAAAGACCAAGCACATCTGGATTCTATGTATAAGGAAATAATCCGTGTAAAAGGTGAAGGATTAATGCTCAGGGAAGCGGGCAGTCTATACGAGCAAAAGCGATCCAGCACTCTTCTAAAAATTAAACCAGTATATGATGATGAATGTATTATTGTGGGGTATAATCCTGGAACCGGTAAATATGAAGGGAAATTAGGTTCATTTATATGTGTTTTGAAAAAAAATAAAAATCTGAAATTCAAATTATCTGGAATGACTGACGAAATTCGCACAAACTACCAGACAACACATCCAGTTGGTACGGTTGTAACTTTTCAATGTAACGAATTTACAAAAACAGGTGTCCCTCGTTTTGGTAGATATCTACGAATTCGAACGGATCACGATTTGTAAAAATAGTTTAACACAATATATGTCTATGTTTATTTCTGTGTTTATTTCTGTGTTTATTTGTATGTTTATTTTTTTCTACAATATTGTCTTTTTTTTCCTTTTACATATCTGCAATTTATGTCATTTTTACAGTCAATCTCTTTTTTTCCTTTACAATTTGGCATACTCATTAAACTAGGTGTTTTAACAGGTTTTTCTTTTTTGACAAGTTCTCTTCCTATTTTTCCAGATCTTAATACGCATCTCTTTGTCTTAGGATTTATTATTTTATTTGGAGGGCATATATGTACATCTTTTAAACTACTTTGTGTTGGCTTAATTTTATTAACAAGTTCCCTACCTATTTTTCCAATTCTTGATACACATCTCTTGGTTTTAGGATTTATTATTTTATTTGGTGGGCATATTTTAGTTGGTGGTTTCTTTTTCTCTGCGGAAGACTTTGACTTAGAACTTTGAACGAGTTTTCTTCCAATTTTCCCAGTTCTTGATACACATTTTTTTGTTTTGGGATTTAGTATTTTATTTGGTGGACACTTATTCATTTCTTTATTAATTAATGTCTTTATTTCTGTTTCGTAAAATAAATGGGCATCTATTCCGCTAAATCTTAGGAAAGAAGATGGTTGTAACATATTTTTAATTAATGTATAAAATGCACTGTTAATCTCATTTAAATTTTTATTTTTTTTACCGATATCAAATTTCTGTTTTGTAATTTTTTTGAAAATAGCAAGGCACATAATACCTACACTGAATACATCAGTTTTTGATATTACTTCCCTAACAACCGATGGGTGATTATTTTCAATATTATCAAAGAATTTACTAACAAATGTTTTAAAATTTTTGGGAAAATAAGCGCTACCATTTCGAACGTAAAGCGCATCTATAACACTCGAATAACTTCCCAAATGTTCACTGTCTAGTCCATCATCTATTTCATTAATATCTTGAATATCATTATAATAATAATATAATATAGGTATTTCAATAGGTCTGACAAAATATATACTTGAAGAATAACCCACCGTCTTCCAATGTTCTTTATTATAATTTGACAATCCAAAATCTATATATTTCATTTGATAGGTTTCAGGATCTATGACCGTATTTAATGTTTTAATGTCATAATGTGAAAATTTATTTTCATACATTACTTTTAATCCTATAAATAATGGTTCCATTCCTAATAATAATTTGTATTCTTGCTCCTTATTTTTTAATTTAACATTTTCTAAAAATTTACCAAGTTCCATTCCACCGTCACTCATCTGTAATAATTTCATTTTTTAAAATTTTTATTTTCCTTCATAAATGGTTCGCATTTATTAATACCTGGTTCATTTTTATATTTCATATTAAAGTCGCATTTTTTTGGGGTTTTAAAATGAAAAATATTTTCTTTGTCTATCTTGTCTAAAATAGTATTTTCTTTTATCTCATCATTTGCTTCATCTTTATTTAAAAATTTCGAAACTTTTCCTGGAATTCGTTTATTTGATCCTTTACATGGAATCATAGGTCTAAATACACAACCATATGAACCTTGTCCTATTAATTTCCCACCATTTAAAATATATTTCTTACAGTTTGTACAATTCTTACAGTTCTTACATCTTTTACAAAAATAGCAATTTTTAAGGTTATATTTTTGTTTTGGCATTTTAACTTTTGAAAATTGTTATATATATATTATTTATTATTTATTATTTATTAATAAATATAATTTCTTCTGTATTAATTGTATTCAACTCTCTTTCTTTTTCACTTAACGGAATAGTCTGCGTCGCATCTATAATTTCGTCCACATACAATATAGGCAATCGTGGTTCGCAATAATGAAAATAGTATGCCAAGTAATTTTCGAGTGAAATACTAATAGGGTAATAATGTATAATTGGTGATTCTTCATGTGTCATTAGTTCCCTATATTTAGGAGGAAGCAATTCTTTACTTTGCGGTGGAAGAACAGATAGAAGTTGTTGAAACGGGCGAATTGGTTGAGTTTCCTCACTGAAAATTTCGTCTGGATTAAGAGTTGTCATAGTATCAAGTGTTTCAATTAATTCATTTAGGCAAGGCGCTTGGTTGAAATAATATGCCCACTTCCAAGACGCACAACCTTTAAAATAATATGCGGTTGTCCAAGATAATCCTTGTAGATACAACCGGCAGATATTTTGAACAGGTTCTTTGTCCTTGTCGACATTTCGTAGTTTAAATAGTTGATAATAATAACGATCTTCCCAACCTTCCTCATTCGGCATAATTTTATCCGGCTCCTTCATTATAATCGGTTGCATATCCAATGCTTTTATAGCTTGGTCGTATTTATTCAAGCGAGTATCTCGTGTAAATCTCCTGCGATAAAACGCGCGATGTCTATCTTCTAATTTGCGTCCTTCCTCTATTTTAAGTTTCATAAATAGGGATTTCAGAAAGGATATATTAATTTCATTATCACAGATTAGATATTCTTCTCTCATACATAGAAGATCTTTGTAAATATCCAAAATGTAGTCTATTCCATCTTGCTTAATATGAAGAGAAGGTAAGTTCGGCAAAAAGTCATTTCCTACGAAGAAACAGAGAAATATATAATCTTGCACTAGCAAATCTATATCGAGATTGTCTTTGAAATCACCATCTATATTTTCGGTAATTGTTTCAAATAGATATGATTTAAATGTAGGAATATCAAGAAACCCAAAACTATCATCTCGTACTTGTCCGAAATGAACCGACTCACGCAATAGATAGATATCAGTGTATTTAGACGCCATTGAAAGCATGATTAGATCCGCATCCAATCCATAAATAATTGTAGCTGTGTCTGTTTCTTCTGCTTTATTTCTCAAATAATCGAGTATTTTATGTTCGCCTTCACCTGGAACCGATGTATCCGATAATATGCGAGTTGGAATTGTTTTATAATATGCATCGGTCTTTAACATTCCTTGTAGATAATTAGATAAGTTATACATAAACTCAGTTCCAGGTGTAATAGCATTTGTATCCCATTCATTTTTATTTGGTGGTTTCTTGAACATCTCGTCAATTTTTCGGACTTCGTTTTTGTAAATTACACTCCGGAAACGACGAGAACGCTGTTGAACCATTTTTGCCTGTGGTGCGATTCCGTCAATTGAAATATATAGAGTATTGAGTTCAATTCCATTCGTTTTAAACAATTCACATAGTTTTTTTGTGTATTGATTGATTTCATACTGAAACATCTCCTCTATTTTCTCTTTTGGTATTTTCAAATTCTTTTCTGAAATCTGTTTTAGAACTCGATGACAACACGGATGAATCAAACAATTGTAATCGAGATATAGATTCGCCTTTTTGTATTTATGTGAAAGAGATTTTAATATTAGTTCTGGATATTCGCGAACGATTCGCTGAAAATATAAAGGAATTCCCATTTTGTATTTGTATTTGTATTTGTGTTATTAATATGAATTAAATCAAATATAGAAGAAATATAAGTAATAAAGTAATAAAGTAAAACTATTTATAGTATGATGTAACTAGTTTTAAATTAAAAGAATCAAATTTCAAGATTATTTATTTATTCATTTAACTATGTTTTGAAATAAATTATTTAAACTACATCAAATAGCATCAATTTCTTCTTCTGTCATCTTATTAGGAATTCCTGTTTTTGGTTTTTTAGTAATAAGTTTTTCCATTTTTTGCTTCATCTCTGTAGCCTTTTTCGTATTACCTCGCATCAAATATAGTTCCCATGCTTCCTTAGTCTTATTGTATTTTTTTTCCCATTCTTCTTCGTTTTCAAATTCGGTCTTTTCGCCAAAAAGATTATCATCTTTAATTCCGGAATTGATCCCTTCACCTACTGTAAAATAATCAGGAATTTCTCCCATTTCGACTAATTGACGGACATGTTCTTCTGGATATTTATGTAATACGTCAACCTTTCCTTCTTGAAATTCACGAATTCCAACCAATATAATATCATTTATGGCCATCCAAACTCGCCGTCGCATTTTTCCCCTAATTATACCCATAACCGTCTCACCACTTAAAAGACGAACAGAAAGATATGGACCGCCTTTTCTTTCTAATACTTTTGCATATTCTGTTTCGTCGTCTTTTAAAATGTCTAATTTTTTACTTTCATCTTGTTGTTTTTTCCCGCGTTTTTTCTTTTTTCCTCCTTGATTCTTTTTTGCCATTTTGTTAAAGTAAAATGAATTAAATTGAATTAAATTGAATTAAATTGAATTAAATTGAATTAAATTGAATTAAATATGATGTGTTAAATAATATATTACAGTTATCTTTAAGTGGAAACAAAGCGATATTTAGAGTTTAATGTAAATATATTAAATAATCTTGATATGTTATAGTTCAAGTATTAAAATTATGAATCTGTCTACTTACGAAAAAAAGTCTAATTTAGTTAAGATTGTAAAACTCCAACTGTTTTTCAAAGTAAAATTAACACTTTTGCGCAATATACGATCTGAAATTTATAAATTATCACATCTAATGCAATCCATTCATAAAAATATCAACCGTCTTAACAAAAATAATATTATATCAAATAGTGTGTATGTTACTTATATAACAAAATTAGACAAAATAAGAAAATCTTTCGAAGATGAGACAGAAAATCCAATTACGCTTAGAAATTATAATGGATTATATTCATATTCTTTTTTCATAAAAATAGCGAAACTAAAACTGGAATTATTAAATATAATCAATCGGTGCGGTATTAATAACATAAATGACGCAATAACACTTATAATAAACAAAAATATCGATACCTTGAAATGGGAAAGTAATAATGTTAAAAATAAATGTCTATTCTTTAACGAATGTTTTCGAATTATATCGATTGAAATATATTCCAGTAAAAACGATAAAATAGATGACACTATCATTTCAAATAAATCGCTAACCGAACCATTGTGCGTTGAATTCGATTATTATTATACTTTGTTTGAAAAAATGTATGGAGCAAAATTGTATGTACCAGTTGAAGACAAATTACTCTTGATTAAAGGTTATTTCAAAAAAGAATGCTTGGAATATTCAATACTAACATATGATTTTATTCGCAGTAAATTCAATAATGTTCGTTTACAATTAGACAACGTATCAAATATATCGAATGAATTTAAGAAAAATTACATTCAGATAATTGAACTAAAACAGTTAATGTTATTTTCGGAAAAAGAACTTATAAAACTCATACAAAAATATTACAAACTATTGGATAAATACAAACAAAAAACAATATCAAATATAATTAAGGAGTTTCTATGTGTGTCATTTGAGGAAAAATTGCGACTTTTATCTCTATTTTTAATTGACGAAAAAACGCAAAATACAACGTATATAGCATATATATTATATGATATATTTTCATATAAAATAGACAATAATTCATCTTCTACTCAAGTAAACAATTCACCTGAAGATATTAACGTAAATGTAAATATAGATATAAATAAAACGAAACTATATGAATTTTTACACTGGAAATTAAAAATTAAACTCAAAAATATATTCAACGAGATGTCACAAATACAAAAAACAATAATGAATTTTTCCGAAGACAACATACCATATGATAAACGTATACAACTTATGAATACGGTAGATAGCGTTAAAGCGAAGGCTCTCGATAAATTAAAAGAAATTAATTCTTCGAAGGGGGAAAGTAACGCAAAAGCACAACAGTATTTGGATGGGTTACTTAAAATACCGTTTGGGATTTACAAACGAGAATCAATTATGAAATCATTTGAATTGTTTGTAGACAAGGTGTTAGGAAAACTTGTTGGGATACTAAAATACGTTCGTTCCCCAGAATTGAAAAAAAGCATTCAAAACACTGAATTATTATCTAAAATAAATGTTTCCTGTAACAAAATAATACAAATGGATCATGTCACATCAAAAGATATAGAAATGACAACGAATTATGTAATAAATGAACTCGATACTTGTATTAAGTTAAATTATAATAAAAAGGAACTTAATAAATACAAAAAAGATGATTTAATTAATGTTATAAATAATAAAACTTCTATTAAACTTAAAGGTAAGGAGCGAAAATGTGATTTAATTAAACTTATATTAAATTATCAAAAAAATGAAAATTGCCATGACGAAAGTAACAAAATTGCATTCCAATTGCTTGGAAATTTTAAGGAAATAGAAATGGAAGTTGAATCTTACAAAAATA
>Ga0315338_1000931_pt1 | contig 46898 bp, 39 predicted proteins | sample ASW8metaG_FD_204518 | JGI IMG/M metagenome (GOLD analysis project Ga0315338, IMG submission 204518) | Ammonia-oxidizing marine archaeal communities from Monterey Bay, California, United States - ASW #8 | ecosystem: Environmental > Aquatic > Marine > Coastal | place: USA: California | collected... | reverse complement strand
GGCGTCTCGGTAAGCTTTCGAGGCGGCCGTTTGTCGAGTTCGAAATCGATCAGCTCGCCGAGGTGATTGCCGAGCATGGTCGTCGATACGGTTCGGCGGCTCTTGCGCGCGAAATGTAGTATCGAGTTTGTCATCGCTATTGGAGGCGAGATCAGCGCATCGATTCCGGCCTTGCGGGCGATCGCGCCGTAGGCCGGATTGTCTACGCGGGCGATGACCTTCTGAGCGCCGTAGTGCTTCGCCGTGATCGCTCCTAGCAGCGATTTTCTGTCGTCATCCACGAGCACGGCTACCGCTTGGTGACCGTCGCGGATGTGCTCGTCCATTTCGGCCGGAAGCATGCCGTTGCCGTGAATGACGGTGCACTTATCGAGTTTCGCAGCGATGGCTTGTGCCCGTTCTAGATCGTGCTCGACGACCGTGACGTCGAACTTGAGCTTCGCTAGTGCCGATGCCACATGCTCTCCGGTGTCTCCACCGCCTATGAGCAATACGCGGCTCACATGTACCGGGTCGGACCCACCGAGCAGCAACACGTCGTTGATTTCGCCGGGAACACACAGGACCAGCACGCGGTCGCCGACGTGGAACCGGTCTTCGTCGGTGGTGATGCGAAGATCGTCGCCCGAGAGAGCAGCGACAATCGATGTGTGGGAGGGAAGCTCGTGGCTGAGCTCGGCCTTTGATCCGAATGCAAACGCCGAGTGCGGCTGAACCGGAAATTCCATCAGTACGAGTTTGCCGCCCGCGAGCGACGAGACCTGCCCGGGGCCGTCGTACTGCAAGACGCTGACGACTTGATCGGTGACCGCTTGTTCGGGACTGACGATCTCGTCGATACCGTAATCCTTCGCGTTGAGCATGTCGGTCCCGAGTAGAAACCGAGGATCACGAACGCGGCACACCGTACGGCAGTCAGGCCTGATTTTCTCCGCGGTCATCGCTATGATGAGGTTGGTCTCGTCGTTGTGCGTGACCGCGAGAAGTAGTTCGGCTTTGCGGATGCCGGCGTCAAAGAGCCTCGCCCGCGAGATGCCCGTGCCGTGAATGACCTGCACGTCGAGCTGGTCATCGAGCCGTCGAGCGACCTTCTCGTCCTGTTCGATGACGCAGACGTCTTGTTGCTCTTCGGCGAGTATCTGGGCCAGGTGTCTGCCGACTTGGCCTGCCCCCACGATGATGATGTGCATTACGAACGCCCCGCTTGGTGCTCCCGGATTCCTCTCCGGTAGATTGCCGAATTCTAGCAGCTATCCGCCTGGAGCGGGACAGGCCGACGGCAAAGAAAAAAGGCGGGCACCACATAGGGTGCCCGCCTTAATCTCGTCGAGATCTCCGCCTAGCGGCCCGCAGCGATGATGGCCGACAGAGCAAAGTAATCTGCGGTAGTGCCCTCTTCGTCGCCCAGATTGATGTACCAGCCCTGCTCACCCGGGAATGTATCGCTCGGCAGCGAGCAATGGGTCGCGTGCTCGAGCTGAAAATCGACCATGCTGATCGAAGGGTTGAAGGACACGTCCCATTCGTGTGAGTATGTCGCGTCAGGGATCGCGGACTTGGCAAATTTGTAGTTGTTCACCCACATCTTCCAGAGTTCACCGGCGTTGTCGTACATGTCGGTCGACGGGATGCGGTACACGTCGTGGTCGACGTTGATGACGCGCTTGGAATAGGCGTATTGCGGAAGTTTCGAGACGCCCTCCAGCACCCATACTTGACGCGGCTCCCACTTGTCGGCGTGCATGAAGTTGGCAGAGCCTTCGCCCCATTTGACCGGGAGATTCTCGGAGTGCATCGAGCCCATCATGGTCTTCACGCCGAGGTACTTCCAACTCATCCACGCTGGGTTACCGGCATATCCTGCGTAGCTATCCTGGTCGGTGTCCTGGCCGAAGAGGGCATCTGAGCGCTGCGCCGACGAAAGGCGACGAACACGACGAAGCTGCGGTAGATAGAGCCAGGAGTCGTCTTGGCGTGTATGGTCGTTGTATCGATTGGACGTGAAGCCCGTGCCTTTGAGGTCGAAGGGCTCGATGATCGGATAGAGTGCCTCTTTGTAGCGAACGTCGTCGTCGTTCTCGGGGTTCACCGGCTTCGGGTCGACCTCGGTACGCTCCATCCAGTAGAGGCGACGGATGTGGTCGATCAGGAAATGGCGCTCTACGTGCAGCGGATCGCCACCTTTGCCGACCGCGCCGGTGTCACAATCGAAATTGCGAAGGTCGAGATCGTCCACGGCGATCGATGCGTTGAAGTTGAAGATGATCTTCTCGGCAATTTGCGGATCGTTGTCGTCGACCGTTGGGAAGGGGAGACCTGCAACGTGGTCTATGAGGTGGGTCCCGTCTTCGCTCAGTTTGACTTGCGCCGAGTATTTCTCCGTCGCCTGGAGGAAGGGCGGTGCCTGGTCGAGCTTGCCGTACTCCCTGACAACCATCTTGACGCCGCGATCGATGATCCAGTTCAGCCCAGGTGTCAGAAAGTCTGAGAAAGTGTGCTGATTGGTGCGGTCGATGACCGTTCCCGGGGTAGGGGCTTCTTGCTCGGCGTGCGCGGGTATCGCGGTAACGACCATCGCGAAAGCGACGACGCACAGCGCAACGAGCCTGCTGATTCTGACCATAGTCTGGTGTCCTCCGGTGTGGGCGTGGCCGACGTAGAGTCTAGTGCGTCGAGCCTCTCTCCAAGCAGCCGAATTTTTACCACTAAACGGATGGCCAAAGCGAGCCCGGGGGCACCAGCGGGCGCCTGTTGGCGCGGCGCGAGGCCTCGGCACGGCACTGGTGCCGCTGCCGCCGAATGCGACAAGCGATTTGTGCGAAAATGCCCGTACACAGGGCTTTAGGGGCCTTACACCGATCGTGACCTCCTGCTAGGTTGCAAGACCCTCGAGAGCCGGATTGGCACTAGGTTCCGTGTCTCGCGCTTTTAGGGCAGTCCTCGTGTTATTACAGGAAGTCATCGGCAAAACCTTCGGGCCCTACGTCTATAGCTACGGGCCGCGAGAGGTCATGCTCTACGCATTGGGGGTAGGGGCCGACGACCGCGATCTCGACTACCTCTACGAGGCGCGCGGACCGCGGGTTTTGCCCATGTTTTTCGGGGCTTCCGCGTTTGCGGATTCCTGCGACGTGGTGCTCGAAGAGCTCGACCTTGACGGGAAACCGCTGATCCACACCGAGCAGGAGCTGATTCTTACCGGCGAATTGCCACCCGCCGGCTCGCTGGTGAATCTGGTCACCATCACGCGCGTCCATGACGCGGGCACGGGCGCCGTAATCGACATCGAGTGTTTGACCGAGGTCGACGGCCGACCGGTTTGCCGCACGAGGGTCGGCCTGTTTTCGCTTGGCGCCGGTGGCTTCGGCGGCAATGGCGCGTTCGAAGCGGAACGGCATCCGCCGCCTGCTCGCCCGGCGGATCGCGTCATCGCGATGTCCACGGGATCCGATCAGTCGTTGCTGTATCGGCTGAGCTTCCTACATCCGATCGAGCCCGGCGAGCCGGACGGGGGCGTCGGCGACCCGCACGTCGATCCCGCGACGGCGCGCGCCGCCGGCTTCGATGCGCCCGTGTTGCACGGCATCTGTACCCTCGGGTTTCTTTGTCGGGCGGCTATGGCGGAGCTCGACCGGATCGGCGCGAAGCGCATGTCGCGGTTCGTTGGCCGCTTCACCGCACCCGCCCATCCGGGCCATTCGCTGACCGCCGAGATGTGGCACTGCGATGAGCGCATCGTCGCCCGGTTGCGAAACGGCGACGGCACCGACGTCATCTCGGATGCTGCAGTTGAGTACGACATATGAAGCCATCGCGACGGGCTAAATTTTGTTGTCAGCGCCCAACTGGTAGCTGATGCAGTGGAGGCTTCTAGAGATCACATGAGAGACATACTTGGATATAGTGGAAAGGTCGTTGCCGTTACCGGCGCGGCTACCGGAATGGGCAACGCAGCGGCTCGCACGCTGGTAGATCTAGGCGCCGAGGTGCATACGCTCGACGTCGCGCCGGTTGAGATCGACGGCGCGTCCTATCTGCCTTGCGATCTGGGCGACCCGGCATCGATCGATGTGGCGGTTGCGAAGCTGCCGACGAAGATTGATCGGTTCTTCAACTGCGCCGGTGTGCCCGGCCCGCCGAAGTTCAGCGAGCTACTGACAACGGTCATCAATTTCGTCGGTCTGCGTCACGTGACCGAGGCCGTCCTAGACCGCATTCCCGAGGGCGGCGCCGTTGCCAGCATCACCTCGGCCGCCGGCATGGGGTACAAAGGAAATCTCGAGCGCATTAACGAACTGCTCGATATTTCCGATTTCGGCGAAGCGAGTGCTTGGCTCGAGGAGCATCCCGAGACCAACAACGGGTATTTGTTCTCCAAGCAGTGCATCACCACGTACACCAAGAAGCGCGCGCACGAACTCGTGGATCGTCGCATTCGTTTCAATTGCATTAGCCCGTCGCCGACCGATACGCCGATGCTGTCCGATTTCCACGCGCAGGTCGGGCAAGAATTCTTGGAGGAACACTACCTCTCGCCCGTCGGTCGCAACTCGACGCCCGAGGAGCAAGCCGAGCCGTTGATCCTGCTCAACAGCGACGCCGCACGTTTCGTGAGCGGGCAGAACCTGTTTGTCGACTTCGCCTACGCCGGCGGTGTCGACATCGGCGTGCGCGAAGCGTTGGGCTTGATCTAGCTTAGTTCGCCCTGCCCGCACGTCGCCTCGGCGCGCGGGGAAGGCCGGACGACCCGGCACAATCGGTGGACACTTCATGTTGGTAGCGATCACAGGGGGCACCGGTTTCGTCGGCTCGCACACAGTGCGTGCGCTGGTCGATGCCGGCCACACCGTGCGCGCGCTCGTGCGTGATCGTGCAAAGCTCGAACGAGTGCTCGGCGTTCACGGCCTCGACATGCCCGAGGTCATCGAAGGAGACATGACCGATCGAGGCGTCGTCGATCAACTCGTTGCTGGGGCCGAGTCGGTCATCCATACCGCGGCGACCGTCGCGTTTGAGCCGGGCCTGATCGAGAAGATGCACGCCAACAACGTTGCCGGAGTCGAGAATGTTATCTCGGCCGCTCTCGAAGCAGGCGCGCGTTCGGTCGTGTACACATCGAGCGTGGCGGCTCTGTTTCACGCCGGCTACCCGCCCATTACGATCGAAGATCCGATAGCAGAGCCCGACAATCCCTACGGCAGAGCCAAAGCAGATGCCGAGAAGCTCGCACGCCGTCTGCAGGAAAATTCCTACGGCCGCCTGTCGATTCTCTACCCACCGGGCATTATCGGTCCGGACGACCCGGCGATGAGCGAATCGAATCGAGCGTTCTTGATCTACATTCGCGATTGGGCGCCGAGAACGACCGGTGGGATGAGCCTGGTCGATGTGCGCGACGTTGCCGAGATCCTAGTAGAGGTGGCCGAGCGCGGTGGTGCCGAACGCTATTTGTTCTCCGGCGCGCAGCTCTCGTGGGAAGAGATCGCACGGGCGATTGGCCGCGTGACCCAGCGCCACGTGAAGCGCGTTCCACTGCCACCAAAGTTGTTGCGCGGTGCCGGTCGCTTTTTCGATTCTCTCAAATGGATCGCGCCCTTCGACTTTCCGCTCACGCTCGAGACCATGACCTACGCTACGCGTTGGCCCGGGATCGTTCCTTCACCGGCGGCCGCTCGGCTCGGACATCATTACCGTACGGCGGATGAAACGATCGGCGACCTCACGCGGTGGTTTCATCACGGGGGACATATCGATGAGGCGGCGCGTGGGGCACTCCCTGCTTGGAAATCCTAACGGGAGTGTCTCGTGATCCATCCATCGATTCTCGGAATACTGACCAGCAAACGGTTGCGAAGGGCGGCGCTTGAGGAGCCCGCGAAGAATGGGGCGCGGCGTCGGCACTCGCGGTTGGCCTAAGACTACCCGACCGCCGAAAAACCGTTTCGTCCACCAGAGTCGACAATCGGACGGTTAAGGCCTTCCAGAATTTGTTTCACCACGGAATCGGGCAGTGCCGCCAGTTCAGCAGCGAGCAGAGCACATACCTCGGCGGCCGACACGAGAACTGCGTCTGCGGCCTCGGCTACGGCCGGGTCGACCATGGAGGGCGGTGCAACGGCGAATTCTTCCTCGTCCAGCGGTGCGACGAAAAGTCCTTCACGGCGCATTCGGTAGACGAACTCGGCGGCTTCCGTACCGTCTTCCTCATCTTCCCGCGACGGATCGAATGCTTGTCTCAGGATCGCACCTACGACCTTACTCGCAACACTTTTCGCCTGCTTCTTGCGCGTATTGTCTTTCATTCCCATCGTTTTGCTCCCTCGCTTTCTCGCGTTCGCTTGGCGCGGCCCTAAGGGCGACAACGCGATAACCAGGGCTGCTGGACGTTCGGGCAGTATGGCGCGATGCGCCGTATTGCCCGCGCTCGATGGTCCCCCCGGATCACCCAGCGCACAAGACAATCCTAGGCACGCTAAACCAGCTTTAGCTAGACATGATTTTTGACCGTAGGGGAAAAAAATTGACAGGCGCTATGCCCCAAAAGAGGCTACGCTACTGCTTCATCGGCCGAGACCGAACACGTCGATCGCGAGACTGACGGCCAGTACGGTCATCGAGACGAAACCGACGACGAAGCCGGTGCTGCGTAGGGGGCGCAGGTCGGCGTAGTACGAGACCATGTGAATCGCGCGCCCGGCGATGAATACCCAGGTGCAGATCACCGTCATCGTGACACTGTGCCCGAGCAACATTGCAGCCGTCGTGATCAGGATGAACATCGGCAGGTTTTCGTTTGTGTTTGCTTGTGCCCGCGCGGTGCGAAAGAGGGGGTCGTCGTGTCCGCTCGCCACTGCGATTCCAGGCGTGTGCTTCACGCGCACCGCCGTTAGGTCGGCGACGATCGCCTGAACCGTGTACATCAGTGCCATCACCACCCAGGCGGTGAGTACGCTCGAATAGGTCGTTGCGAGTTCGGGCATTGGACTATTCCTTGTCGGTTGGCGGCACGTTTGAGAAATCGGGCTCGCGTCTTTCAAAAAAGGCCGTGATGGCCTCTATGTTCTCGGGAGATCCGATGCGTTCGATGAAAGCGGCATCTTCGCGGCTGCGCGCTGCTCGTATTTGATCGTCGCGAGCCACCATTACTAATTGTTTGGTCTTACGTATCGATCCGAGCGGCTTTTTGGCGAGACGGTGTGCGTGTTTGGTCGCTGCGGTCAGCAAGTCTTGGGGCTCGCACAAATGGGTGGCCAGGCCTAACTCCATCGCTCGCTCGGCGTCGAGGAAGTCTGATTCAAATAGAAGGTCGATTGCGTTTCTGTGGCCGATGATAACCGGGAGGAGGTAACTGCTGGCCGCCTCGGGGACTACTCCCAAGGTGACAAACGGCGCACGAAGGCGTGCTTCTTTGGATATGTAGACGTAGTCGCAATAGAGCAGGATGGTCAGGCCGATCCCTACGCCCACTCCGTTCACCGCCGCGATGAGCGGTTTGTCGAATGCACAGATTTCGTCCATGCACTTGCCAAAAAAGTTCTCTTGCCCAGTGTCGCCGGTGTCGATGGCACTCATCTCTCCGAGGTCTTGCCCCGCGGTGAATGCCTTCCCAGCGCCCGTCAGTACAACGACACGGACGGCGTTGTTCGTGCGTGCATCGATGAGCGCTTTACGAAAATCGGTCCAAAGCGCACCGTTAAATGCGTTCTTTTTGTCGGGCCGGTTGAGCGTGATGGTGAGCACGCCGTCGTCGAGTTCTTCGAGTACTGTTTCGCGGTGTTGCTCTGACATGACCGAAAGAGTCGATGCCAAACATCGCCGCCATGCAAGTCGGCGTTTCTACTCGGCCAGCAGTGCGGCGCGGACCTCGCGCGGCGACCGCAGTGGTTCGGCGCGTAGTTGGCCGACTTCCTCGGTGCGATAGGGCTCGAACTCATCGCCGCCGCCGAACTCTTTGATCACCCAGTTGAGAAGATCCGCGAGGCGCTCGTCGTCGAGCGGTGCCTGTGCGACTCCGGGCACGCCGGCGAGGTATGCACGACCACCGGGCAACGATAACAACTTAAAGGTTTCATCGAGAGACGGAACATCGCCGCTGCCTTGCCCGTCGAAGCGATGGCAGCCGGCGCAGCTCAGCAGGTAGTCGTGCTGGACGCGAGAAAATTCGATGTCCGGCGTGCCGTTCGCTGCCACATCGTGCGCGAACATCGCGGAGAGCAGGCCGACCGTGATCGTCAGCCGCGCGATCACTTCTCGGGCTGGCCTTCTACTGCCAGTCCAATGACCATTGCGGTCGAGCAGTTGTAGATCTGCGACGACGCTCCGCCGCACCAATTGATGTCGTTGTTGCGATACGGGTGATGCATTGCCCGCTCGCCGACGTTGCGGTTGCATAAACAGCGACCGCAAGGGTTGCTCCCGCAGCAGTCGTTGTACCAAATCACGTAGTCTTTCTTGTCGATCGGGTTGCGGCAGGTGCCAATCCACGAGGTCGGTGACATTTCGGTGCCCGGCGGGCAGGTCTTGTAGCTGCCGCCGCAACATCCGCACAGGAAGCCGTCGATCGCACAGTTGCGCCAGTACTCGCAGGCATTGGGGTCGCCCACCGGTCCGTCGATGTCTTCCGGTGGTGCACCGGCGCGCGCGTTGTCGGCGTGCCCACGCGCAACCGGCAATAGCGGCAGCGCGGCGGTACCGGCAACGACGGCACCGAGTTTGCCTAGAAAGCTACGGCGTCCCATGCGTCGCGCCATGCGACGCGACGACGATTCCATCCATTGGTCGAGCAGGCTCATGCCGCTTCTCCTTCGGCTGCTAGATAGTCTTGGATCGAGGCGACTCCGCGGCGTTGGGCTTCGAAGAGGCTTTCGAGATGTTCTCGCGTATTGACGATGCCTTTAGCGCGAATGACGCCGGTGTCGTCGATGAGCACCGCGTAGGGCAGTTTGCCGATGCCGAACGCCATGCCCACTTCCGTGGACAGCAGATACGGTACGGCACCGAGATCGTGGCGGGCGATGAAGCGCTGATGCTCTTCTACATCGCCGTCGCTCGCGAAGACGACGCGGGGGATTGGAGCCTCTGACGCGGCGGCGGACAGCAACACCGGCAACAAGGTCTTGCAGACGGGGCAGGTCGGCGAGAGGAAAAAGAGCAGCGTCGATCTGTCGGCGTCCACGGGTGCGACCTGCACGCGGGTGCCATCGAGCGCGTCGACCTCGAGGTGAGGTGCTTCATCGCCGACGGCCGGTCCACCGGCGGGCATGAGGGCTCCGACGGGCGAAACGCGCTCGTGCAGCAATCCCACCTGACGCGCCAAGGCCAGTACGACCAACGCAAGAGCGATCACACAGGCGAAGAGCAGCACGTTAGAGACGATGAGCGCCTGCATCATGAGTGCGCTCCGGATTCGATCGCTGCTCTTGCGCGTTCATCGCTGAGTGCGAGCAAGGCGTTCGCGGCGGTCCAGAGAAACACAGCGCAGAGCACCGTCGCTGTTACCGCGAAGCCGTCCAACCACGTGAGCGTGCGCGCGGAGGGAACCGTCGCCGTCATCGAGACCGCAACGATGAGCAACGCATTGCGCGTGATCAGACCTGTACTGATCGGCTGACTGGAGTCGGGTCCGCCGCAGCCGCAGTCGATGTCGCGGCGTCCACGAGCGATATTGATGGCGATGGCTGCCGTATACGCGATAAGGAGCGAAGCGGCCCCGAGCGCTACGGTGGCGTGGAGCCCCGGAATCAGAAACCCGATTGCGAGGGCCATCTCGAAGCCGATGACGACCGTCGAGACTCTCACGACCACGCCGTCGGGCATCACGCGGTAGGCGGCCAACGTAAGGCGGAAGCGCTGGAGGTCCGACAGCTTGTGAAACGCGGCGGCGGCGAACAGGAGCGCCATCGCGAAACGAATGGCGAGTGCGATGCTCGGGTCCAATGTCGGCAGCAGCGCGGCCATAGATGTGGGGTCCGCCATGATCATCGTTAAGGAACCGTCATCAGTCCGCCGGAGATGCCTGACTCTTCGATGTTTGAGAGAAGTTGGCCTGAGGCCGCATCGACTACGCCGATCGCACCGACCGCGTCGTGGCGCACGAACAGCAACGCCTCGGTGTCCTGGGTGACGACGATGCTGTGGGCGCCGAGGTTTGGCAGCGTTAGCTTGAGGAATTTGTGCCAGAGGCTCTCACGGGGAATCTCGAGAACGGGGCGAAGGAAGGCGGGAAGCAGCGAGGGCACGTCTATCGTGCCTACGCGCTTGCGCTCGTCGAGGTCGAACGTCCAGATTTCGTGACCGGGGTCCTTGTGCGACCCGGGGCCGCCTTTGTGCATGAGCGCGTACAGGCGACGTGACTCCGTATGCACGGCGAGATGCTGTTTGCCGCCGGATCGCCAGCCGGCGTTGCGTTCGCGCTCGGTGGTCAATGACCAACGATCGGTGACCTGCGGTGTCTGTGGCTCGAAGTCGACCTCGTGCAGGTAGCCGTCGAACGAAGCGAACAGCCAACGCTTCGCGTCGCGCGTGCCCTTGTCGCTCACCGGTTCATCGACGGCATTGAAGAATTTCTTCGAACGCTTCATTCCCGAGAGCTTACCGTCGTCGTCGAGGTCGACCGCAATGGCCGTTCCATCGCCGCACAACATGCCGAACCGGCGCGCACCCACGGGATAGACCTGAGTGCAGCCGGCCGTTTCTATCTCAGCGACAAAGCGACGCTCCGCGAGGTCGACAACAGTGACCGAGGAAGCAGGAATCATGTTCGTGATGACGAGAAACCGCTCGTCGTCGAGGACGTCCGACAATGCCACAGAGTGCGCGGTTTCTTCCTTGAGCGTCGGCAGTTCAATATCGCCGCTGACTTCGAGTGTTTGCGCATCGTAGATCGTGACGTAGTCGGTGCGCTTGCCGCGATTGCCGTGCGCGTAGATGGGCTCGAGCACGTAGAACTCACTGCGCGTGTGAGAGGTGTACGGTGTAATGCCGCCGATGCTCCAGGTCGTGTCGACCATGCCGAGCGCGTTGCCGGTATCGCCGTCGAACAAAATGCTATGGCGAAAGAGCCGGTCGGCGACCCAAATGGTGTGCGGTCCGAGATCTGGTCGAATCTCGGCGGAGATGCCGTGCGGATCGGGCGTTACGTCCGCACCGACGTGAACTTGGCCTTCGAGGTCTTGTGCGGAAAGGGTGGTTGCCGTAGCAGGGACCAGGCCACCGACCACCAGCAGTAGTGCAACGCGTAGTCTCATCGCTCGCCGCGAACCTAACATCGGCCATGGGCCCAAACAACGGCGCGGCGCCCTAGAGCATCGACGTATCCGTATCCACCCCGAGCAACACGCGCCCGGTCGTTTCCCAGCTCTGATCCCCAACGATCATGTGCTGCGTTGCCACATGCACGTCCCGAAAGATCCGCTGCAGAGGCGACGTGCGATATACCGATGTGCCGCCGCCGAGTGCGTACATCATGTCGACGGCATGTGCCGAGGTTTCCATTGCATGCGAAGCAGCGAGGCGTACGTCGCGGCGATGCGCAATCTCGACTTCGCCGTTCGCCTGCGCGAATGCGTAGGCTGAAGAGACGGCTTCGTAGAGGTAGCTTCTAGCACTGCTGAGGAGCGCGTGGGCACGCGCGACATCGGCTTGGGTGCGTGAACGCATGGCGAGGGGGCGCACGCTCATGCCGGGTATCTTACCGCCTGCGAGCGCGATCAGTTCGTCTATGGCGGCGCGGGCCAATCCCAGTCCGACGCAAGAGATTCCGATTGCGAGTAGTCCGAACACCGGGAATGTATAGAGCGCGCCGTCGACCGGCTTGCCGCCGATGAGATCGGCGCTGCGCTCCTCAGGAATAGTAAGGTCGTTGAACGAGAAGTCGGTGCTGCCGGTGCCGCACAGACCCGACACGCTCCAGGTGTCGTGAAATTCCACATCGGCGCGCGGTGCCAGAAACATGCGCGAGCGCGGAATGCCGGTTGTCAAGAGCTCGGGCTCTCCGTCTCGAATCACCAAACAGCCGCCCATGATCCAGTCCGAACTCTGAGTGCCCGAACCCCATTGCCAGCGGCCGTTTACCGAATAGTTGTCGTCACTGGCGACTGCTTTCCCGCGCGGAGCGAACACGCCGCCGAAAATGCGCGTTGGAGAATCGAACATCTCGCGTGCTTGCGCCGGATCTATGTAGGCGAGTATGGCTCCCGAGCTTGCGCCGATGAAGGTACACCATGCGGTGGACGCATCGGCCGTGGCCAACGTTTCGACAACGCGCATCATGACGGTGGGGTCGGTCTCGAGCCCGCCATAGACCTCGGGGATGCAGACCCGCATGAAGCCGGCTTCGGCCAGCGACGTGACGAGGTCGTCGGGCAGACGGCGAAGCGCTTCTATCTCATCGTTGCGCGCTCGAAGCGGCTCGACCATCGAGTCCGCAGTCGCGATGAGCGTGTCGTCGGATACCGTTCTCATGAGCGCAGCCCCAACCGGTTCGCGATGTTGTTCTTTTGCATGTTAGAGCTGCCTCCGACGATCGGCATACCTAGCAGATCGCGCACGTAGCGTTCCATGTCATATTCGCCACTGAGTCCGTAGGCACCCATGACCTGCTGACAAATGAGAGCGATCTCCACCGATGTGTCGGCGACGTATAGTTTGGCCATAGAGGTTTCTACGCTGCAGGGCTTACGCTCGTTCGCGAGCCAGGTTGCGTGATAGAGCATGTGGCGGCAGGCCTGTAACTTCGTGCGCGCTTCGACCAACGCATGACGAACCGCTTGATGCCCACTGATCGGCTTGCCGAACTGCTCTCGTTCCTCGGCGTATTGCCACGCGTCTTCGACCGCCGCCGATGCTACGCCGAAGGTATAGGCGGTGATCTCGAGTTTCTCTACGTCGAGTGCCTCGCCGGCGAGCATGTTCCAGCCGGTCTGCCAGCCCGCCTCGCCGCCGACGATCATGTCGGGGGAGATTTCGGCATCTTCAAAGACTACGTCGGAGCTCAGTGTGTAACGGATGTTGATGTGGTCGATAGGATGGATCGACACGCCCGGCGTTCCTTTCGGAACGAGTACGAAACTCAAGTTCTTGTAGCGTGCTTCTGCGGGGCCGGTACGCACCAAACAATAGATGTAATCGGCGAACTCCGCGCCCGTGCACCAGCGTTTGCTGCCGTTAAGAATGAGTTTGGTGCCGTCGTTGGATCGTCGGCAGGTAGTTTTTACCGATGCGAGATCACCGCCCACATCCGGTTCGGTGAGGCCGTACGCGAAGATCAGATCGCCGCGCGCCAGTTTGGGCAGCAGTTCGCGTTTCTGCTGCTCCGATCCGTTCTCCGAAATATTGATGCCGCCATAGAACGCGCATTGAATGAACGGACCGACGGCCGCGCCGCCGCGACGCGCCAACTCTTCGATGACGGCCACCGCCGCCAGAAGATCTCGTCCATGCCCGCCGTATTCTTGGTCTATGGTCAGACCGCAGACACCGAGGTCGGCGAGCTTGCGAAACAGTTCGGGAGGAAAGCGATGCTCGCGGTCCCACTGCCGGGCGGACTCACGCGGTATCTCGGTTTCGACGAAGCGCCTGATGGTCTGGCGCAGAAGAGAAATATGTTCGGGTTCCTCGGTAAAGTAGCTCATCTGACGCCCCGCGGGTCGTTGCCACCGCGTTGGCAGATACTGCCCGGAAGCCTCGACAAATGAAACGACGAACGCCTCGGTGTGGGCCGAGGCGTTCGTGCGGGTAATCAGTAAAGGTTCGGGGGCCTAGAAGTTCGAATCGAAAGCCCGGTTCCAACCAGGGCTGTTCCAATGATGGCCGACCGTCGCGGTGAAAGGACCGCTTTCGAAGAATCTCATGTAGCCGTGCACGCGGTCGATCAGTTGGTGGGTCTCTTTGTAGGGCGGGGTGGTATTGCCGTGGCGCCTAACCGCTTGAGGACCGGCGTTCCATGCCGCCGTCACGAGTTCTGACGAGCCCCCGTATTGTCTGTGGTAGCCGGCTGTCAGGTAGGACGCGATCAAGAGGTTCATCGCGGGATCGTAGAGATCCATGGCGGTGAACGATTCCAATGCTTCGCGTTCTACGTAGAGAAAATCTGTATGCATCTCGAGCAGACCCTCGATCGCCGCTTGGCCGGTCGCCGGCATGATCTGCGTGAGCCCGCGGGCTCCCTTGTGTGAGGTGGCATGCTTGCGGGCGGAGCTCTCACCGAGCACCAGAGCGCGTACGTAGTTCGACGGAACGCGCGCACCGCGCGCGCCGTAACTCAGCGAAGCGAAGTGACGGATCATGGGGTCGTATTCGTTGAGACGTACCAACTGGCTACGGCTCGGTGCCCGGCTCTTGTCTGTGACCTTAGCGTTCGCGTCGGCCGTCGAAACCAAGCCTGCCGACAGTGCGACAGCCGCGGTCAGGGCAGACAACACCGTTCGTCGCTTGGTACAGGCGTTACTTAGGAAAGAAGTATCGTGCATCGACTGGCTGGGAGACCCTGTCACAGCCGAAGAAACGACTGAGAACCATCTATGACGTTAACGGCGATGCTGCGTGTTGGAAAGAGTAGGGATGGATATTTTTCTCGGTGCACACTTCTGTACGACTATGGTTTCGGTCGAGTGGGCACGTGCTCAAGATTTCGCGTTGTGACCGGTATTGTCGCATGCGCTAGCCGGCGCGCGGGGGGCACGACGTCACAACCGTTCACGACGGCAACCAGGCTTGGGAAGTCCTTGCGGCCGTGGCCAACGAACACGCTATAGAACTTCACGTGGAGGCTGGGCTCGAGCAGATTCGGTTCCTCGGCGTATCCGTTCGCGCGTTGACCGACCAGTCCAACTATTTCAGGGAGGGCAGCGAGAACGTCATGCGCATGCAGACCTCGCTTTCCAGGCCGCTAGACGTCGGTGATTTCTTCTAGTTCCCCCGGGCGTTCTCGCCCGTCTTCATAGCCATGCCGCACGACATAGCGGTCGCGCGGTCTTCGGTTTTGCGTGGCTCAAGGGCTGTCTTTTCGCCAAACCGCATGTGGTGCGTTGGGTACACTAGATAGACCGCCGCGGTGCTGCGTCCGGTCCGTGTCGCCGTGTCCGACGGCTCACGCTCGTATGGGTGATGATTTATGGCGAACGATAATTCCTCAAGGCAGGCCGGCCCGCCGGGTATTGGTAGTACCACGAGCTCTGGGAGTTCGTGGAGTGACGGCCTGTCGTCTTCGGCTTCGTTCGGTTTGCTCTCCACGGTTCGCCCCGACTACTTTCCAATCGATTCTTACGGCGTGATCGGCGACCTCCATACGATCGCCCTAGTAAATCCTCACGGTGGTATTGATTGGGCCTGTTTCCCGATGTTTGACTCACCAAGTTTCTTTGCACGGCTTCTTGACGATCGCATCGGCGGCACCTTCACCGTGTCACCCGTACGATTCGCTGCCAGCGAGCTCAGCTACCTTCCGCGTACGAACATACTGCGTACCGACTTCTGGAGTGCCGGTGCCACCGTTCGTCTAGTCGACTTCATGCCGATCTTCCGAGAAGACGGACATCGGCTGGATCCGAACGCAGCCTACATATGTCGCGAGGTGTCCACGCATGGCACTCAGCCGGTCGAGATCGAAATCGAATTCGACCCCAGCCCGGACTACGCACGGGGCACATCGGATTTCGACGCCGACGAGAATGGATGCGTGTCTACGTGCGGTGGACTCACGCTGCATTCGAGCGCTCCTGTATCTTGGGATCCGTACAGCCGCATCGGTCGTGTGACGGTGGCACCCGGCAAGAAGCTTTACCTCGTGCTTTGCGCCGGTAGCGCTGTTGTCAGTGGACCACTCGATGTGTGGTTCGAAGATGCGGCTGCCAAGACCGAGGACTACTGGAGTCGTTGGATCGACCAATGTCTCTATGACGGACTGTGGCAAGATACCGTCGAGCGCTCGGCGCTCGCACTCAAGCTTCTGACGTTCAAGCCTACCGGTGCCATCATCGCCGCCGGAACCACCTCGCTGCCCGAAGGCATCGGTGGCTCGCGGAACTGGGACTATCGGTTCAGCTGGTTACGCGACTCGGCGCTGACGCTAAATGCGCTGTTCATGCTCGGCTTCGCGGAAGAAGCCAAAGAATTCGTCGATTGGATGCTGACGCTGCGTCCCGAAAGAGACGTAGCTATTCAAATTCTCTACCCGGTTTCAGAAGTCGATACGGCCGAAGAGGTCGAGCTCTCGCATCTATCGGGCTATCGCGGCTCTAGGCCGGTTCGCATCGGCAATGCAGCACGCGACCAGATTCAGCTGGACGTCTACGGTGAGGTCATCGACACGCTGTTCCTGTACAGCATCTACGGTGAACCTGTTAGCGACGACGTCTGGGACTACATCCTCGAACTCGCCGATCGTATTTGCGAGGAATGGCAAAACGCCGACGAAGGTATTTGGGAAATCCGCGGCGACAAGCAGCACTTCACGTACTCGAAACTCATGTGCTGGGTCGGTCTCGACCGCGCGCTGCGCATTGGGCGGGATCAAGGGTTCGAAGGGCCGTTCGATCGATGGGAAAAGGAAATGGCTGCGGTCCACGCCTTCATCACCGAGCAATGCGTCGACCCGGAAGGGCAGTACCTCACCCAGAGTGCACAGTCTCGAGCCGCTGATGGGAGCAACTTGCTCGCTCCTATTCTCGGTTTCGTCGATCCCAGCGATCCTCTGGCCAAGAATACGGTCTCGCAAACACTCGAGCAGCTTACAAAGGACGGTCTTGTCTATCGCTATCTGACCGACGACGGGCTCAACGGTCCCGAAGGCGCATTCAACATTTGTACCTTCTGGCTGGTGGAGTCGTTAGCCATGGTTGGGCGGCTCGAGGACGCACACAAAATTTTCCGCGGCATGCTCGAACTGGCGAGTCCTCTAGGTCTCTATGCCGAGCAGATCGATCTCAACGGGCGCATCGCGTTGGGAAATTTTCCCCAGACTTTAAGCCACGTCGGTCTCATCAACTCAGCACTGACGCTCAACTCGCTCGTTCGTCGTGGATCGACTCGCGCGGGGATATCGGACGACGCACAGAGCGCCGGAGAGTAGCCACACTGATGAACGGCGCAGGCGAGAATGGTGGATCCAAGAAGACCGAGGCGGAACAACTCGGCAGCGAGATCTTGGAGACCGCTTGCGATATCGGTGAACGACAGGATCCCGAAGCAGAAGAGACCCAGGCCGCAGTGGGCGCCGCCACGGTGGGCCCCATGACCTGCCTGGTAGTCGAAGACAATCTTGTCAACCAGCAGGTGCTCACGGCGATGCTTGAAAGCATGGGCCATGTCGTGCGGATGGCTGAGAACGGCGTTGAAGCGGTTGATGCTTACGAGCCCGGTCTGTTCGACGTGATCTTCATGGACATCCAGATGGCCGAGATGGACGGCTACGAAGCGACCCTGCGTATCCGAAAACTCGAGGGCGGCCGATCGCATGTGCCGATCATCGCCGTTACCGCGAACGCGATGAAGGGCGATCGTGAGGCCTGCCGCGAGGTAGGTATGGACGACTACATACCGAAGCCTATCGATCCGGTGAAGCTGGCCGCGGCGATTGAAAGAACTGGAAACGACCCCGACAGCCCACAAGCGATCTTCGGGACAGACCAACAGCTTGAGAGATCTGACCTGGGAGACACGGCGATGGCAGCAACCTTGGATCTTTCCGTTCTGGACAAACTCCGCGACTATCAATGCGAGGGGCAACCTGACATCGTCACTCGGCTCATCGATCTGTTTCTCGGCCAAGCCCCGAACCACGTAGAGGCAGTCGAAGTGGCTTTAGCTGCGAGCGACGCCGAAGCTCTTTCGCGTGCGGCGCACGCGCTGAAGGGAGCGAGCGCCAATTTTGGTGCGACCAAACTCACCGAGCTTTCCGCCCTCCTCGAGAGGCAAGGGCGCGAGGGCAATATCGCCGGCTCGGTCGAAATCGTCCCTGCGCTCGTTAGGGAGTACGAATTGGTCGAAACCGATCTCTCCGCTCAGCGTCTGCCGCTCTCCAACGAAACTTAGGCCTAACCCCGATTACTCTGGGCCGACCCGCGCTACCGGACGAGTTCCGGTGAGCGGAAAACGGTCAGTCGTTCGATCTGCATGTCGGCGATCGTGTTGGGGATTCCGCCCATGCCGAGTCCCGAATCGCGATAGCCGCCGAACGGCATCCAATCGACTCGAAACGCCGTTTGGTCGTTCACCATGACGGCCGCTGCCGCCAACCGGCTCGACGCACGCAGAGCGTTGTCGATGCTTCGGGTGAAAATGGAAGCTTGGAACGCATACGGCAGTGAGTTTGCGCGGGCGATTCCTTCGTCGAGGTCGTCGACCGGATACACGCAGATCACCGGGCCGAAGATCTCGTGGGTGCTCGCCCGTACGTCGGCCGGTGGATCGAACAGGATGGTCGGCGCGTAGGCGCGTGTACCTATCGGCTCTGCACCGATGAGTGCTTCGCCACCCGCGTCGATCGCTTCGCGTACCCACTCATGAACCCGTGTGACCTCGGCCTCTCTAATGAGCGGGCCTATGTCGCTGTCGGCCGAGGTCGGGTCGCCCACGGTCATCGTTGACGCGGCATCGCGAAGACGTTCGGCAAGTTCGCGGGCAATGCTTCGTTCGGCGAAAACCCGTTGCACCGAAACGCAGACCTGGCCGGCGTGATACAGCCCGCCTTTGGCCAGTAGGGGTACGGCATCGTCGAGGTCGGCGTCGGCCGCGAAGAGGACTGGTGCCACGCCGCCGTGCTCGAGCGCGCAGTGGGCGCCCGGCGCCAGAGAAGAGCGAAGTTTCCAGCCAACGGCTCCGCTTCCGATGAATGTAAAGAAAGCGATCGACGGATCCGTTACCAGTCGATTGGCTGTTTCGTGGCTGTCGGTGACCAGCGCTTGCGCCCACTCTTGAGGCAGACCGGCTTCGTGCAGGATCGAAACGAAGCGCATACAGGAAAGCGGAGTTGCGGCGGCCGGTTTGACGATCGATGGGCAGCCTGTGGCGAGGGCTGGAGCAATCTGATGCACGATGAGGTTGAGCGGATGGTTGAATGCGCTGAACGCAAGCACGACACCGACCGGCTCGTGGCGCGTGTAGGCGATCCGCCCGGCAGAGGCCTTGTTGATGTTCATTGGAATCTCGCGACCGGCCTGGGTGCGCATGGTCTCGATGCAGAGTTTGACGCCGTCGATCGCGCGGTCGACTTCGATGAGCGAATCGACGAGGGGTTTGCCGCCTTCACGCGCGGATTCCACCGCGAGTGCCTCGCGCCGCTCGGTCATAATGCCCGCCGCGCGCGCCAAGATATCCAGCCGGTCGGGCAGAGGGATCCGGGCATCGCGGTCTTTGGCCAGCCCTGCTGCCGTTGCCAACGCGGTTTCGACGGCGTTCACATTCGCTAGATCGACGGTGGCGATCGTGCTGCCGTCCCAAGGGGCTTCGACACGGGCGGTACCGGCCGCGGGTGGGGCGCCGGGAATCATCATCGGGAAGTGGGCGGTTTTCGAGGTCATGTCGTTTTCAGCGCCTCCGCGGCTGTCGGCTTCGTTGTGCGCGTCCATTGGCCGACGTCGTTCGGCACAGTAGCGCGCGTGCACCCTGTGGCAAACCGAACCGCGCTGTCCACACTCTCGCCCTTGATCGTCGATGCGTGCGGGGGGATATTGGGCCGAGGTAACGATCGGTGGCGGTAGTCAGTATCACAGAACGAGGCGGGGGATGGGTTCTGTCGCTCGAGCGTGCGCCCATCAATGCCATCGACCTCGCGGTGGTGACCGAAGCCGAAGGGGCGGTCGCGAAGGCAATCGCGTCTGAATCGTGCACGAGCCTCGTTATCACTGGGCATGGTGACGCTTTTTCGGCCGGCATCGACGTAAAGGCCGTGCCGAAGTACAGCGCCGACGAACTCGGGCAGATGATCGGCGGTGCCAATAGATTGATCCGCGCCGTCTACGGAGCGCCGATGCCCACCGTCGCCGCGATCAACGGTCACGCTCTGGGTGCGGGTTTGGTACTGGCGCTTGCCTGCGATGTACGTATCGCCGCGCAAGGAAGCTACGAGCTCGGCCTCACCGAAGCGCGTGCGGGCGTGCCTTTTCCTGCGTGTCCTTTGGAAGTCGTTCGCGCCGAACTCAGCCCGGATGCGGTCAGAGGGCTGGCGCTCGGTGCCGGAACGTTTGCGCCGTCCGACAGTCGGGCGGGCTGGTTCATAGACAGCATCGTTTCGCCTGGCACGCTGGTAGACGAGGCGCTCGCCGAGGCAGCGGCACGTACGAGCCTGCCGGCCTATGCCGCCGTGAAGCTGCAACTGCGCGCGCCGGTTCTCGCTCGCATGGACGAGATCATCGAGAAAAACGACGATCCGCTTCTTCACGGCTGGTTCTAGCCCCGAAACTCCTCAAAAAGAGTTCTGGATATGAGTACGATACACGTTTGGGCTGAGACCCATCCCGACAAACCGGCGGCGGTTTTTGGAAATGGAGACATTTCGATTAGCTACGGGACGCTCGAGGAGCGCTCTCGTCGCTTGGCATTGGCACTGAGGGGGTTCGGTCTCGAGCCGGGTGACGGTGTGGCCGTGTTGCTGGCCAACGAGGTCGAGTTCTTCGAGATCTTCTGGGCTTGTCATCGTGCCGGGCTCTACTTCACGCCGGTGAACTTCCATCTGCAGGGATCCGAGGCGCGTTACATCGTAGACGACTGCGATGCGAAGGTTTTCGTGGCGTCGGCGCCGCACGCCGAGATCGCGATGTATGCCGCCGACGGCAATGAGAAGCTGGGCGCACGTCTTTGTATCGGCGGTGCGATTGACGGCTTCGAAGCATACGAATCGGTTCTGGACAGTGTGGCGACGGCCGCTACGCTCGACAACGCGCTCGAGGGAGCCACGATGTTGTACTCCTCGGGAACCACGGGGCAGCCCAAAGGCGTGCGTGCGCCGCTCCCAGGCACGGCTGCCGGTGACCCGAAGGCGCTGATGGCGGTGCTCGGGTTCAAGGCACTCTTCGGGCTGGACGAGAACGATAGATATCTCTCGCCGGCGCCGCTTTATCACGCCGCGCCGCTCATGTTTTGCTCGATACAGCAGCGCATCGGTGCGACGCCGTACATCATGCCGCGTTTCGACGCCGAGTTGGCGCTCGACATGATCGAGGACCAAAGCATTACGACGTCGCAGTGGGTGCCGACGATGTTTCGCCGCCTGCTGCAACTACCCGAGGAACTGCGCGAAGCGAAAGATATGTCGTCGTTGCGCCTGGCGGTTCACGCCGCCGCACCGTGTCCGGCTCCGGTGAAGCAGGCCATGATCGATTGGTGGGGACCGATTGTCGTCGAATACTACGCAGGCACCGAGGGCGGCGGTACGCTCATCCATTCGGCCGAATGGCTCGAGCATCGCGGTTCGGTGGGGCGTCACTGGGCCGGTGGCACGATCCATATTCTCGACGAAGACGATGAAGAAATTACCGAGCCGCGCAGCGCGGGCGCGATCTACTTCGAGGCTCCCCAGGACGCCTCCCGACGTTTTCGCTACCACAAGGACGACGAGAAGACCGCCGGTGTGTATCGCGGCAACCTATTCACGCTCGGTGACGTCGGCTACTTGGACGAAGACGGCTATCTGTTTCTCACCGATCGCAAAGCCCACATGATCATCTCGGGCGGTGTGAATATCTATCCCCAAGAAACCGAGGACGCACTGCTTACCCATCCTAAAGTTGATGACTGTGCGGTGATCGGGGTTCCGAACGAAGAGATGGGCGAAGAGGTCAAAGCCGTAGTAGTTCCGATTGCCGGCAACGAATCGGGCTCGGAACTCGAACGCGAACTCATCGACTTTTGCCGCGAGCAGATCGCGCACTACAAGTGTCCGCGTTCGATCGACTTCGTGACCGAACTGCCGCGTCTACCGACGGGGAAGCTGCTCAAGCGTCTGATTCGAGACGAGTACTGGAAGCAGCACGAGGGTCGACTCGTCTAAGCGTGGCGCCGTGAACGCGATCCTTCTCGATGCGTCGGAGCTACGCGGTAGCCACGTGGTTCTCACCGGTCGGCGTGCCGAGCACGTTCGCGACGTGCTCGGAAGCGTAGAAGGTGAGGAGCTGCGTGTCGGGGTGCTCGGCGATAGGTTGGGCACGGGGAGCGTCGTGGCGCGCGAGGCGGAGTCGATAACGCTCGAGGTGCGCTTGAGCCGGGAACCGCCGGAGCCTAGCCGCGCGAAGATCATCCTTGCGCTGCCGCGCCCGAAAGTAGCTCGACGGGTACTCATCGACCTGACGGCGGCCGGCGTTAAAGAGATCCACCTGATCGGCGCTTGGAAGGTCGACAAGAGCTATTGGAATAGTCCACTACTTACCGAAGAGGCGGTTCGAGAACATCTTGTGCTTGGGCTGGAGCAGGGCGGCGACACTGTTCTTCCGAATGTCACGTGCCATCGCCTCTTCAAGCCTTTTGTCGAAGATCGGGTGCCGACCCTCGCTCGAGGAGCGCGGCGGTTCGTTGCGCATCCGAGTGCCGATTGCGTTTGCCCGAAGGGGGGTACCGAGCCGTTTATGCTTGCGATCGGCCCGGAGCGGGGGTTCACGCAGTACGAGGTTGAGCGCTTCGTGGAAGCCGGGTTCGAATCGATATCGCTCGGCGCGCGCACTCTGCGCGTTGAGGCGGCCGTCGCCACACTGCTCGGACGGCTATCTTAGTTCGAGGCGTTCGGTTCGTTTGGCGCGGCCGGGTCCACGGGTTTCTCGGGCTCGATCGTTTCGTCCGGCGTGTACGGCTCTTTCGGTTCGACCGGTTTCTCTGGCTCGTTCGGCGGGCCCGGCTCGATGGGCTCGTCGGGTTCAGAATCGTTACCGGTTGCGAGGTCGGCGCTGGGTAGGGCGGGTGCGACTTCGTTTCCGATCATTTGAATTGACTTGCTGGGGAGTTCGTTGCCCGCGTCGACGTTCGATGACGCACCGCCGGTCATGACCCGTGCCAATCCGCGAACCAGGGCCTCGAGCGAGCCATAGGTTCCGCCGATGACGGCCTCGGTGGCCGAATGCGCACCGCGCAACAGGTCGCCGGCCGGTTTGGGCATGGCATCGGCTGCGGTATCGGTGATCGCACGGGTTACATTCGCGCTTTCTTTACCCAGCCGCTTGGTCGCATCCGGTAGCATGTTGACCGCGGTGCTGGCGAGCGCTGAAGATTCTATGGTGATATGCGGATCGGCGAATGTGCCTTTGATGATCAAGGGGATGTTTGTCCAGCCGTCTTCGTCGTGTTGGTAGGGAAGTAGCACGCCTCGCGAAAGCAGTCGCCGCTCGGTGTCGGGGCCGAACCCCAATTTTATCTTTAGATCGAGTGTCTCGTCGAAGCCGAGCGAGCCTCTGGCGAGTACGCGCGCCTCGTCGCTGCCCAGCATGAGCCTGGTCGAGCTGATGCGGCCGTCAGAAACCTTTATCACGCCGCCGGATTCGACGAGTTCCATGCTGCGGAAGCCGTCGATGCCGGTTTGGTCGGCCAGCAGCTTGAGGAATTCGGCATCTCGAATGTATCCGTCGTGTACGACGATGCCGAGTTCGACCTTTAGATTCGGTTCTATGGTCTCCCATTTCGTGCCGGCGCCGGACAGCGTGAGCCGGACGTCGGTACGACCCGAGCGCAAGCCCCAGTTCTCGTGGGCTATCGAACGCAAGAGCACGCCGTGATCGGCGGCGTCGATATCGGCGCGCGCCGCATAGGCGAAGCCTTTGCGATCAAGCACTATGTTACCGCTCAGGCTCGTTGTGCCGCCGCCTTTGATGTCGGTCTCGAACGCCGCAATCTCAACGATCGAATCGCGCAACGATGCTTTGGCACGCGCGTTTACGAAGTCGATGTCGCGGAACCTCAGTTCATCGAGCGTGATAGCTATTTCGGCGTCGAGATGCCCGGTGTTGACGGGGCCGTAGTCACGCGCTTGCTCACCGCTGTCGCCGGCGGCTGCGCTCGTTAGTGCATCGAGGTCGAGCAGGGGCGAGTCCAGTACCACGGTTGCGCGCAGGTATGCATTCTCATCCGGCTCCACACCGATGCCGAAAAGCGAATCGGAGAACGGCATACCGCGCGGAGCCTTGAATTTTCCGTGGACCTCCAATGTCTGGGTACCTTCGATTGTGTTCCAAGGGGGAGGAAACAACCTGCCAAGTCCTTCGGCGAAGCGCGACTGGTCGAGCTTTACCGAGAGATCATGCTGAGCATACGTCGGCTCGAAGCGAATGTTGCCGTTCACACTCAGCGATCCGTCGCCTTGGCGTGCCTTTATGCTTCGCAGTTCCAGCGTGCGGCCGTGGAAGCCGATTGAACCGACGACATCGGTCACATCGAAGTGCCAGAACTTGAGCCGCTCGATCTCGAGGTCTGCTTCCAATTGAAACGGTTTTTGAGGTGCCTGCTTCTTGGGGCGCGGCGGAAGATGAATCGGTCGTGCCAGTTGGCTGATGATGAGCGCGAGGTCGAACACATCGAAGCCGCCGTTGATGTTCAGGTTATTTTCAGCGATGTCGAACATGGCGTCTACGTCCATTGCCCACACCCGCTCCTCATCGGGCATGACGAGGGCGCGCACGCCGAACTGGATTGGAGAATTCAACCGAAGATCGTGCGCATCGATCATGATGTCGCGTACCGCGACGCGCCGGTATTGCTCGTGACGCGCGGCATGGTCTTCGACGAGTAGCAGCCCGCCCCTGATTGTGACGTCGTGTATTAACCAGCCCGTCCAATCCCTGAAGCTGGCGCGCACCGGCGCGAGCAGGGCGTCAACGCCGAACGGCGCCGGGTCCGGCGGCGGCTTGGCGGGGGCGCGCGTGGCCTTGCGCGCCTTGGCCCGGGTCGAACGTGCTTTGGCATCTTCGACGAGCGCGCGGATGTTCCAGTGAGCGTCAGCGCTCCGGTACAGGCGCACATAGGGCCGGATGAGTTCCAGGCGGTTCACCACGAGGCGCAGATCGGTCAATGCCGATACGTCCAGCCCCAATTCCAGCCTTTCTATGAGAGCGAAGTTTTGTTCGCTTTCACTAATAAAATCAGGATGTTCCGACAGGCGGACACCGGTCAGAATGACCTCGCCGAGCCCGATCGAGAGTCCATCGAAGCTGACCGTGCGGCCGAGGGCGTTTTCGATGGGCGGGATCACATTCTCGCGCACCCACGTCGGGGTGAGCAGTTGGCTGAGCGCCCCGTAGCCTGCGAACGCAGCGATGAGCGCCAGTGAGAATAGCACCGCGGCGAACGCGATGAGGCTGTGCCCACGTCGATGAGAGGATTTTGGTTGGCTTATCACAGATCGGAACGCGGCCGCACCTACGCGCGGCCGAACTACCATGATGCCCTCGACTCAGCCTGAGCGATAGGGGCGGGCTAGCCCCGGCTACCTACCGCTCGTAGCGCACTCCGGCGTGTGCGTAGATCGGCGCGCCGTAGGTGATGACTCCGTCTGCGGTTTCGCCGGCCGCGAAGTCCTTGTCGAACAGGTTCTCGACGCCTACGAATAGCTGCCATCCGCCGGTGAGAGGCTTGAGCATCGAGACGTTGACGGTTACGTAGTCGTCGAGTTCGCGCAGATTCTGATCATCTTCGAACTGATCGCCGACGTAGCGTAGTTCGAGCGATGTGGTGAGATCGCCCGGCAATTCCAATGTGATCCAACCGCTCGCTTGGTGTTCGGGAACTTGCGGGACGCGGTTGCCGTCAAGGCTGCGATCGGTGGGCGCGCTGCGTATCTCTGCGTCGCTGTAGAGATACGAAGCGCCAATGAGGATTCGCTCGGTCAGAGTCCATTCGCCTTCGACCTCGGCGCCGAGGATACGCGTGTGGCCGAGGTTGGTGCGGCGCCGACAGACGCCGCCCGTGGGAACGAATCCGCAGGGGTCTACGGTCCCTGGACCGGGAGCGATCGTGACGTTGGCGATCGCGTCTTCGACGCGGTTCCAGTAGCCCGTCACACCGGCGCGCCCGCGTGAGAACGTCAGGTCAAGGCCGCCTTCGGCACCCCAGAGGGTTTCCGGGTCGAGAGTCGGGTCGGCTTCGGTGATGTCGTTGCGCACTCGAAACGGCCGGTGCAGCTCGTTGATCGTTGGGGCGCGGAATCCGCGGTAGGCCGAGGCGCGCATCGAGACGGTGTCGGAGGCTTCGAAGACCACGCCCGCGCGCGGACTCACGAGCCACTTGTCGCGCACGCCGAAGTCGTCGTCTACGAGCAACGAGCCATCGTCGAGATCGCGCTCCTTGCGGCGGCCGTCGTAGGAGTGCCAATAGTCGAGCCTGAGTGCCAGCGCGATGTCGAGGCGTGTGCCGACGGCGTAGAGATCTTGTACATACACACCGGCCAGGTGTTGCCGGCCTCCGCTTAGGCGACGGCGTGAAAAGCCTGCGCCGAGATTGCGGTAGTCCTCGTTCGTCTTGCCGTCGACCCAGAGATAGTCGGTGCCGGCGGTAACCGTGTGTGTGTCGTTTACATGCCGCGACCATTTGGCGACGGCACCTATCGACAAAGAGGGTACATCGAATTGATCGAGAGCGGGCCGTTCTCCGTTTCGATCGGCGTCTTGCGCGCTGAAGTCACTGTCGAAGCGCTGGGTCTGTGTGAATGCGTCCAGCGTGACGTTGTCGCCGCCTTGCGTGACGTGTTCGAGGCCCGCACGAGCGAAGAACGACTCGGTTTTGTTTCCGGTCAGTCGCGTGCCGTTGCCACGATCTTCTGAGAAGTAGCGTGTGACCACGCGCGCCTCGGTGTCGGGGCCGATTCGATGGCGCACGTGGAGGCCGCCCGTGCCGTGCTGTGAATCGGCCCGGCGGTCGATCGAGCCGCTCTGAGCGTCGCTGAGTAACCGGTAGCCCTGTGTGTTGAAATACGCGATGTCGATCAGGTAGCCGTCGTCATCGTCGCCGCGGCCGAGTACGGCTTGCATGTCGGCGGTGGCGTTGTTTCCGCCGGCCGCATGTAAGCGAACAGTATCGGCGCGCGGATCCAACGTGATGATGTTGATGACGCCGCCCATGGCTGCATTGCCCCAAACGCTCGAGCCACCGCCCCGCACGATTTCAATGCGTTCGATGAGCTCGGTGGGGATCTTGCTCCAGTAGATCCAGCCGCCAAACGGATCGTTCATCGGTATGCCGTCGAGCAGAACGAGCGTTCGGCTCACCCCGCTCGGGCCTATTCCACGCAGCGATACGCCCTGGGTTGTCGGATGCGCGGCCAGACTCGATTGGCGGCGGAAAAGGCTGAAGCCGGGAATTCGGCGCAGCAAGTCATCGACGGTTTGGGCGGCGGATAATTTGATGTCGTCACGATCGATGATCGTCACATTGGCCGGTACGTCCGATACACTCTGCTCGATGCGTGATGCAGAAACCGTGATCTGTCGTGTCGTCGGCTCGGCGGCGGCGGGTCGCGAGAGCAGTACGAACGTGATGACGGCGGCACCAAAGAATGATCGGGCGTGGCGTAGAGGCGTAGACATGGCCGAGTGAGCTTATGGCTAGCCGCGACCGATGCTGAATGAAAATGGTGGAACGTCTGAAAACGCGGACGCACCTCAGGTGTCGTCGGCTATTCCGGTGCTCATGAGTCTACCTGCCAATGCTTCCGCGAATGCGTGCGTCGGCTCGAGTCGTGCAAAGAGAATTTTGAGAATCGCGGTGATGGGGACCGCCAGCAACATACCGACGACACCCCAGAGCATGCCCCAGAAAATCAAGGACAGCAGCACCACGACCGGGTGCAGGTCGAGCGAATCGCCAATGATCATCGGTTCTACGATATTTCCGACGGTGATCTGCACGCAGGCCGGCAGCGCGATCGCCAACACGGCGGCGGTGGTGGTCATACTTGGATCGACGATCACCACCGGGAGCGGCAGGAGCGTGGCGATGATCGAGCCGATGCTTGGAATGAAGTTGAGTAGGAATGCGAACAGACCGAAGACCAGCGCGAGATCGACGCCGAGCATGGTTAAGATGCACCAGACGATGAAACCGGTGCCGGCGGAGATGGCGGCCTTCGTGACGAGGTACTGCGTGACCCGCGATTCGATTTCGAGCCAGGCGTCGTTGGTGTTCGGCTCCCCTGTTGCGTTGTGCGTGCTGCCGCCGCCGATCAACAGGTAGATCACGAAGATGAACACGAGGAAGGATTGAGAAACGAGGCCCAATATCGCGTTTGTGGTGTTGAGCAACAGGCCGCTCACCGTCTGGATCGACATCTTGGAGAGCCGATCGCTCACGCCCTCCGGCGTAAGGGCCGTGACGTTTACCGGGAGTATCTGCCCGACGCGCTCGAAGAAGTTCGTGACCGTGGCGATGTAGGAAGCCGCGTTGTCGGCCAGCTGGCCCACAGATGCGGTCACCAGTACCCCGAGCAACGTGAACAGGAGGAAGGCCAACATGAGGGTCGAGAGAATGGCCAAAACCCTTGGAACTTTCAGCAGTTTCATCTGCATGTTCACGAAAGAGTTCAGGGCGAGCGCAATGAACAGCGCCAGCACGAAGGGGATCATGACCGGCTTCAGCCAGAACATCGTGCCGCCGATGGCGACGGCGCTCAGTACGATCAGGCAGACGGTTTGGACGCGACTTTCCACCAAGGATTTGCGCCGATCACCGGACCGGCAAAGCTCTGTGTATCATAGGCGTCGGCCGTACGCTGCTTAGCGCGCACACAAAACGCTTATCTGCGCACGCGCATACAGGAATTCCCCAGTGGCGAAATGCGCCCAAGATGCCCGATTATCAAGCGTTTCCGCCTAATCCTGACCAGGCGGGCTAGGCGTCGACTCGGCGCGCAAAAGACATCGCGAGTTCGGCCAGTGGCTTGACGATCAGGGCGTTCTGCTCGGCGTGGGCGCTGGAGGCCGTCCCGTCGCGTACGCGTCCTACGATGCCCTGAAGGATGCAGGCGAGCCGGAAGATGTTGTAGGCCATGTAGAAGTCCATGTGCTCGATTTCATCTCGGCCGGTGCGTTCGCAGTAGGCGCGCGTGTATTCGGCTTCGCTCGGAATTCCGAGCGCTTCGATGTCGTGTCCGATCATTCCCATGAACATCGCCTTGGGCATGCGCCATTGGGCGATGTGATAGCTGAAGTCGGCCAGTGGATGCCCGAGCGTGCACAACTCCCAGTCGAGCACGGCGATCACGCGCGGCTCGGTCGGATGGATGACCATGTTGTCGAGTCGGTAGTCACCGTGAACAATGCTGACTTCTTCGTTGGCGGGAATGTTCTCGGGCAGCCACTCGATGAGCCGGTTCATCTCGGCGATCTCCTGGCTTTCCGAGAGCGTGTACTGCTTGCTCCAGCGCCCGATTTGGCGGGCGAAGTAGTTGCCGGGTTTGCCGAAGTCGTCGAGGCCCAGCGCCGAGTAGTTCGTAGTATGGAGTTTGGCTAACGTTTCGTTCATCGCGTCGTAGATTGCCGCGCGATGGTCGTTTGTTACGCCGGGAATGAGCAGGTCCCAGATGACCCGTCCTTCGACGCATTCCATGACATAGAAAACGGTACCGATGATCTCTTCGTCTTCACACAGAATGTAGGCCTTGGGGACCGGGAAGTCGGTATTGTTCAGCGCCTTGATGATGCGGTACTCGCGGTCCACGGCATGTGCCGACTTGAGCAGCTTGCCCGGCGGTTTGCGGCGCAGCACGTACTTGCGGCCCGGCGTAATCAATTGATAAGTGGGATTGGACTGCCCGCCCTTGAACTGCCGGACATCCATCGGACCGTCGAAGCCGTCGATGTGTTCGCTCAGGTAATCGAACAAGCGCTTCTCGTCGAAGCGATGGGTCTCGGCGACGTCCTTGGTCCCCGAGAACGTTTCCTGCCTGCTCTGGTCGGCCATCGACGGTTCTCTCCTTTACCAAAAATCCTTCGTACGCGGCCGTCTCAGTCAAAGTGCGACATGATGTCTTCGGCGTAGCGCTCGATCGACTCGAGCTTCTGTTCAAAGGTAGCGACATCTCCGTGGTAGTGCGCCCACGGGAACGTCATGCAATGGGTGGCTCCGGCATCGGCCAGACGTTTGTGACCATCGAGGCCGAACGCTTCGCGGGAAGACGCCAGCACGGTAAACGGTATGTCGGCGCGCGCGGAATCGGCCCGCAGGGCCTTCAACTCGGCGATAATTTCGCCCATCTCGTCGATCGGGTGCAGATCCGAGATCCAGCCGTCGCACAACGTAGCGGCACGGCGCAACGCCCGCTTCGACAATCCTCCGCAGTAGATAGCGACGTTTGGAGCTGCGGGACTCATCTCCAGGGGAGGGAAATCGTAGAACTCGCCGTGGTGTTCGACCCAGCCGCCTTCCCAGAGCTTGCGCATCACCTCGACCATCTCATCGGTACGTTTGCCGCGTCGACGAAAACTTTGACCCAGAAGATCGAACTCTTCCTCCATCCACCCAACGCCTATGCCGAGCGAGACCCGGCCATTCGAGATCGCTGATGCCGTTGCGACCGATTTTGCCGCCAGAAACGGATTGCGCATCGGCAGTACGAAGATGTTGGTCGTAAAGTTGATCTGCTTTGTAACCGCCGCCATGGCTCCGATGAGGACCCAGGGATCGGCCCAGTCGGTGAACGGTTCCCAACGTGGCTTGCCGTCGGGCGTGTAGGGGTAGGGTGACTTGATCTCGTGAGGATGAACGACGTGGTCGGAGACGGCGATGATGTCATATCCACAACGGTCGGCGGCTTCGGCGAGTGGGCAGACTTCGCCGAGCGGTGAAAAGGCGGTCGAGATTGCAAACTTCAAAGACTTTCTCCGAGCGATGCCCGGTGGGCCGAGCGACGCGGGGATTGTAGACAGGTGTGGCTCATATCCAAGTGCTGCGCACGGTTGCGGCCTGCGCTTGCGCGCCGACCGCGCTAGACTGCTGTGCACCGGATGAGGCTTTCCTTTCTCAAGCGCCGCGACGCGCTGTTCATCGCTCGAATTGCGACGGTGGCCGTGTCGGCTATGACGGCCGTCGTGGCGACGCCGTCATTCGCTCGCGAAGCGGCGGAAACCGTCGTTCGTCGCGAACGGCCCTACATAGTGGAAATCAAAGGCGAACTCGATTTATCGCTGCGCAGTCTGCTCGAGCGCGTATCGATTCTGAAAACCGACATCGAGACCCCACCCGTGTCCGATATCGGGCTGCGGCGCCGCGTACGTACCGACCTCGAGCACCTAGACGCAGCGCTGCGTTCGGAAGGTTACTATGCCGCGCAGCTCAGCGAGAACATCGATCTGTCGGTCGATCCTGCGTCGGTGGTCATCGAGATCGAGCCGGGTGAGAGATACCGACTCGGTGCCATAGAGTTTCGTCTGACCGATGAGCGCCCTGCGCCACACGCGGTGGCCCTGTTGCATTCGCTTAATCACCCCAACGATGGAGAACCGGCGCGCTCCGAACTCGTAAAACGGTTGGCCGCGGACGCTGTGGTTCGATTTCTCGACGAAGGTTACCTGTCAGCCAAAATCGGTGAACGTACATTCCGCGTTGATCATGCGACCCGTAGGCTTACTGGTGTTGTCGAGATTGCTGCCGGGACCCGCGCACGCTTCGGTGCCGTTACCTTCGAGGGGTTGCTCGGCGTAGGTGAACCGTACGCACGGACTCTACTTCGCTGGGAGCGCGGCGAATATCTTCGGCGTGAGCATATAGAAGCCACCAATTCGGCGTTGCGCGCTACGCGGCTATTTAATTCCGTTCGTATAGAACGTGCGCCGCCGGCTGCCGGGGAGGTCGAGGCGCCCGTAACGATCGTTGTGTCGGAGCGTCCGTTTCGCTCGGTGGGCGTTGGCCTGGATTACGACTCGGCAGACGGTCCGGGTGCTAACGCGTTCTGGGAGAATCGCAACATCTCGGGCGTAGGGCGGCGCTTACGTGTTTCCGTGTACGGCCGTCTGGACGAGTATGGCGGTGCACTTTCCTACCGTCAGCCCAATTTCATTCACTCCGAACTCGCCTTTCTGGCCGACCTTGTTCTCGGTACGGAAGACACGAAGGCATATGAGGTCGAGCGCGGGAGCGGTTCCTTCGGCTTGGAGCGATTACTCGCACCGGGGTTGGTCGGGCGTGTCGGTCTTGGTTTCGAAACCGCTACAGTTGAAGCCGAAGCCGCCGACGACGGTACCAACGGCAACGAGGTGCGTACGTTTGCAAGCGTCCCGTTCGTGGTGCGATACGACAGCAGCGACAGTTTGTTGGAACCCACCAAAGGGCTGCGTCTCGACTTCGTAACGACCCCATACTTCGAGTTCTTCGGCGAGGACGTCTCGTTTTCCAAAAGCAGTCTGACCCTGCGCGGCTATCGTTCTATGAGGGACGGGCGTTGGGTCGGCGCGCTACGCGCGAGCGTGGGGGGAATCTACGGCGCGGGCCGTAGCGAGATTCCCGTCGACAAACGATTTTTCGCGGGCGGAGGTGGTTCGGTACGCGGCTACGCGTATCAGTTCGCTGGACCACTGGGGCCCGACCGAACCGATCCTACGCACCGGAGGCCGATCGGAGGGCGATCGGTTTTCGAATCAGGCGCGGAACTTCGCTGCCGAGTCGGTGAGTCGTTCGGCCTGGTGGGCTTTGTTGATGCCGGCTCGGTGTACGAGGGCACGCTTCCTGATCCGGGCGAGAAGTATTTCGTCGGCGCGGGTCTGGGCGGGCGCTACTACACGCCGCTCGGACCGGTTCGTATCGATTTGGCGACACCGATCAACGGACGCGATTTCGACGATCCGGTGCAGGTCTACATCAGCATAGGCGAGAGTTACTGATGGTAGCGGGTCGGGCCTTGCGCGCTGGTCGCACCACTGGAACGTCACGCGTGCTGCGTGCTGTATTGACACTGGCTGCCGGTGCGGTGTGCATCGTGGTAGCGGTTGCTATCGGTGCGCTTGTCTACGTGAGTTCCACGGCCGGCGAGCGGCAAATCGCTACTCTGGCTGCTCGCGTTGTGCGGTCCGCAGGGCTCGGTCAGCTAGAACTCGATGGTTTAGAAATCGATTTTCCTCTGGCCGTTCGTGCAAAGCGGATATCGATCTCAGCCGGTGACGCTGAGTGGTTGCGGATCGAAGGTGTTGCAGTGCGAGTCGGCCTGCTGGCACTGACCGCAGGGAACCTACGCTTCCAGTCCATAGCCGCTCGGGCGCTCGAAGTGGGTCGACCTCCCGAGCTTGACCGCTCCAAAAACGAGGAACCGTCGTCGTTCCCGCGCGCGATTATCATCGATGCACTTTTGCTCGAGCGTATTGTGCTCGATGGCCGCATCGCCGGAATGACTGAGGCCGAACGCATCGGCCCGCTGCGTGTCGACGCAGCCGCGGTGTATCGGCCGCTCTCATCTGCTCTGGACATCGACGCCGACCTGAAGTTTGCGCCGATTCGTGGGGTCGGTCCGGGGCACCTGCTCGTCGACGTCCGAGCAAATCCCGGTGCGGCGGTCGGTGAGGTCACATTGACGATCGATCAGGCGTTGGTTGCCGATACTGTGCTCGCGGACGCGCAGGTGCGTGTGACGCTCACACCCGACGCGGATTCGGGGACTGCACTATCGATTGCCGCCGAGGTGGCACCCACTGCCGTGGCGCCTGCGTTCGAGTTTCTGCTTGGGCCGCGCGTCGAGCTTACGGCGCAGGCGGCTCTGGTCGCCGACGCACCGTGGCTTCGCAACGCCGTCATCACCGTGGACGGCGGTGCCGGTGTGCGCGCCGAGGCGACCGCCGGGGCTCGGTCGGCCACGCGCTATACGGGCCGCGTGGGCGTCGAGGGCGATAACCTGGATTGGTCGCAGGCCGCGGCCCAGGTCGTTGCTGCACTCGGTGACCGTTTCTCGTTCAGCTCCGACGTTGTTTTCGAACGAGACAAGAGCATCGCCGCGTCCAACTTGGATCTACACTTCGGAGCGCTCACCGCGTCGGGAGACGCCGGGGTTTCTCTCCCAGACGGAGCCGTGTTTGCCGATGTGGAGGGGCGTTTTGGCGATCTTTCGCGGCTCTCCGAATTTCTGGCCCGCGATGCCCGCGGCGCGCTCGAGTTCGCATTCGTTGCCTCCGGCACGACCGATTCTGTGGTACTCGCTGCGACTGCGAGCGGCGCCGAACTGTCTTTCGAAGGCACCGAGATCGATGCGCTCGAGGCCGCGGCCGACGTGAGCGGGCTCCCAGGCACGGCGGTGATCGCACGCGCCACCGCGCACATAGGCAACGATGAGACGATGCTCGCGGCTAATGTGCACGTCGAGCAGACCGTCGAGGGCCGGTTGACGTTTGACGCGAAGCTCGATGAAGGAGATCGCAGCGGCGTGCGCGTAACCGGGGTGATCGCTGCGGACGGTAGTTTGTCGCGCGCGCTGGTCGAGGCCGATCTCGAGAGCTTTGCTGGCATCGGCTCGCTCGTAGGCCTTGATGTCGGCGGGAGTGCTGTGGGCGACCTACGCGTGGACTCCGATGGGATCGTGGGGGTGATCGATGCCGAGGCACTTCATCTAGCGGTCGCGGACATCGCGGTCTCGGCGCTGCACGTAACGGCGCCGGTCGGTGGCGCCGGTGGCTTCAGCGCCGATATCGACGGCCTTCGCTATGGCGGAATCACCCTGGACCGAGCGAGAATCGCAGCGACGCCGTCGGCCGAAGGGTGGAAGATCGACGTTACGTGCGAAGATGCCCACGGTGCGATCGACGTTCGTGCGGGGCTCAGCGTTCGCAACGGCGAACACGGACTCGAGGCGCGGTTGGCCGAACTCTCGGGCACAGCAGCCGGGCGGCCGGTGTCGCTCAGAGAGCCGCTGGTGTTCGAACCCGGCCCCGATCGCTCGGCGCATGCTGACGGTAGCGTGGTTGTGGGCGATGGGTATGTCGATATTGACTGGTTCCTGTTCCCCGGCGGGTCGTTCGGTCGGGTCCGCGCCGAACGGTTCCCGTTGCGATACATCACGCCGTTTATCGACGAGACGCTGTGGCTAGATGGCAGCGTTGCCGCTGAGGTGTATGTGTCGGATCCGCGCATAGACGGGGCCAACGCCCCATCGCTGAAGATCTCCGTACGGGGCGCGCGTGCTGCAGACACCAGTGCCGACGACCTCATCGCGGGCTTGGATCTCGACGTCCGGCTGGACCAAAATCCCACGGACCTTGCGTTTGGCTTGGTGTTGACGGCCCTCGGAGACGAGGGGATTGAACTGAGCGGCACCGTCACGCGCTCTGCGTCGCTATTGCCGTTCGGTGGAGTCGATAGCGAAAGCGTCGTAACGGCTTCTTTCGAGGGCGGGCTCGGACACCAGGCGGTCGAAGAGCTGGCTGCCATTGCCGACTTACGGCTGCGCGCGCAGATGGAAGCCGACCTGCGCATCTCGGGGCCGATAGGGGATCCTACGTTGCGCGGAGAGCTTGGGCTTTCAGACGGCCGCTACGATGACGCATCGTCGGGTGCCTTACTCGACGACATCGACATTCGTATCGATGCTGACTCCCGCGGTCGGGCGCGTATCACAGTGACCGCTCGAGACGAGGGCAGTGGGCGTCTGCGCGGTACAGGCACCGTCGACATGAGTGCCGGGATGCTACAGCCGCGGGTTGAGGCGCAGTTGGAACTGGACGGCGTTCGAGCAGCGCAGTTGGATGAAGCAAACGCGCGCGTGAGCGGGAACGTAGAACTCTATGCTGCGGGTGACGGGGTGCGTGTCACGGGAACGCTTACCACCGACGAACTTGCGGTGAATCTACCGAAGCGATTGCCGATCGAAATCACCGAACTCAAAGTGGTGGAATACAACACCGAATTGCTCGGGCGGGAGTCGCGCGCATTGGCTGCGGCCCCCCCCGGTCCGGTTGTCGAGTTGGATGTCGTGGTCGAAGTTCCCGGTCCGGCTTTCGTCCGCTCGAAAGAGATGAGGACCGAATGGCGCGGACGTATCGAAGTCGGCGGTACCTCCGCCGCGCCGACCTTCGGCGGTGAACTCGATCTGAATCGCGGTGATTTCGAAGCGCTGGGCGTGCGTGTGGTGGCCAGCAAAGGCAGGGTGCGCTTCGATCCTTCGCGGGCCGCGCGCCATGCAATCGATCTGCGCGGGCACATCAAGCGTGCAGGCGTCGATGTGACCGTGATCATCTCCGGAATGCTCCGTGAACCGAACGTTAGGTTGGAGTCCGAGCCGCCGCTGCCCGAGGACGAAATCCTGGCTTTCGTGTTGTTCGGATCGAGTGCGTCCTCGCTCACCCCGCTGCAGGCGATACAGTTGGCGGCAGCGGTGGCATCTCTTGCCAGCCCGCGTAGTGCGGCGGATCCGCTAGGTTGGTTCCGTGATTCGACCGGTCTCGATCGTGTGGACATCGTTGACGCCGGCGCTTCTGGAGATCAATCGCAGTATATGCTCAGTGCGGGGAAATACGTGCGCGAGGGCGTATTCTTGAGCGTTGAGCAGCCTCTTGGCCAAGGCTCGAGCGAGGTCGCGGTCGAATTGGAAGTGAGCGACCGTCTGACCGTCAAGAGTTCTGTGGGAGCCGATTCTACCGGTAGCGTCGGTGCGGCTTGGACGCTCGACTACTGAAGCAGGAAACTGATTTCCACCAGTTTCTCGGAGTTCGCTCGCGGTGCGACGCGGATCGTGACTTCGGTTGCCTTCTTATCCAACGGTGCGCGTAGGTAGTTGCTCGATGGCGACAGCGTTTGCTGCGCTCCGGTATCGAATGTCACCATCCCGCGTGTGGGCGCGATAGGGCGTCGCCTCGCGTCGCTCAGGTGGATCTCGACGGATTCGTTCTTATTGACCAACTCGACATGAAGGCGACCGACCATGCCCAGCTGTCCGCCGTGGTGGGGGGTGTGGTCGCGGTGGGCGCGTTGTCCGCGTTGTCCGCTTGACGCGTCGTCGCCGGCGACCATGTGCCCGGCATGTGGATCGCTCGCGGTTCCGACGTCTATATGGTGAGGGGTGCTCGAACTGAAATGGACGAAGGGCAGGGCTGCGAGAGAGAGCCCCAGCAGCAGGGCCCACCAAGTCGGTGCTTGTGACTCGGGTCTATGGCCCATGCTGCGATCGCCTGAGCGCTATCGTTACGCCTATGACGAGCAGCGCAGGGCCGTAGACACCCGGCAGGTCTACCAGCCACTGCTCTGGTGGGAGCAAGCCGCGCGCGGTGTCGAGCACGTGCACGAGCCCGTGCGCCACATACCAGGCGGTTACTCCGATCATCGTTGCCATTCGGTAGGCCGGCCGCACCGTGGCGATGCCGAGTGCGAAACCCATGATCGCAAATACGCAGCCGACGTCGCGAATGAAGTGTTCGTTGGGCGGGCCCGTGGCGGGCACGTTCGCCGGAAGGTTGTGGTACCAGTGAATCGGATCGACGAGCATCCATACTCCGATCGCAAGGTTGCCCAGTGCAAACAATCCTAAAATCAGCTTCCAATTGCGGTCGCCTTTCGGTGCGTTCGAATCGTTCATGTCGCGGGCTCCTCCTGCGTGGGCACCCAAGCCAAGCATAGCGTGTGCCGCCCGGGAGCCGAAAGGGAGGCGGTCGTGCAGTGGACAGGGCCAATTGGCATCGCCCCTGAGTATGGACAACAACGTTCCGGCGTCGGACGGGTGAACCGCGGCAAACCTAGGAGAGAACCGGAAATGCGAAGACTGGAAGGGAAAACCGCAGTAATCACTGGTGCCGCGTCGGGTATCGGTAAAGCCATTGCCGAACGATTCGCCGAAGAAGGCGCGAAAATGTTGATTACCGATGTAGCCGCTGAGGGGCTTCAGGCGGTGGCAACGACTCTTCGCGATGGGGGCACAGAAGTCGAAGCACGCGTCTCGGACGTCAGCGATCCCGGTTCGGTAGAAGAAACGATCAACGAGACGGTTTCCCGCTTCGGCAAGATCGACGCGGTGTGCAACGTCGCGGGAATTCTACGCTGGGACAACACCCACGAAATCGAAGTCGAGCCGTGGAATCGCGTTCTGGCCGTCAACCTGACCGGCACGATGCTGATGTGCCGTTACTCCATTCCTCATCTTATCGAGACCAAGGGCGCTATCGTCAACATGGCATCGACAGCGGCTCTTGCGGCACAGCCCTTCGGCGCCGCCTATGCGGCATCGAAAGCCGGTGTCGTTGCGCTCACGCGCAACATCGCGCTCGATTACGGCCATGTACCGTTGCGGTGCAATGCGATTGCGCCGGGTTCGATCAACACGGGAATGACCCAACAGGTCGAATTTCCGGAGGGAGCGAATCTCAAACATCTCAAGCGCATCATGTCGCTAAAGGGATTCGGGTTCGCAGGGCCGGAGAAGATCGCGAGCGTCGCCGCCATGCTCGTGTCGGACGACGGCTCTCACATCACCGGAGAAGTCATCCGAGTAGACGGCGGAACTATTGTTTGAGCGCGAGCCAGCGAGCGCGAGAGTCCTGCCCGCTCGTCGCAGTACGCCCCTAATTCTAGATAACGTTTAGCGGCCAAGCGCGTGAACGCGCGAGAGTCCTGCCCGCTCGTCGCAGTACGCCCCTAATTCTAGATAACGTTTAGCGGCCAAGCGCGTGAACGCGCGAGAGTCCTGCCCGCTCCCAAAACCAAAAACGGCCGATCACCATCAAGGCAACCGGCCGTTTCATCTGGCGGGGAGGAGGCTCCGCTCGTTTGTGATCGTTACGCGACTTGTCCGTAGTCGCCGAATTCTGCGTCCTCGAGGCTGACATGCTCGAAGTCAGTCTCGCTTGTCTCGCCAGACTCGCCCGTCTCGCTGAGATCGACATCGCCGTCGATGTCGTCGATGACGGCGGCCTTGTAAGACTCGTCGAAATCGCCAAGCGGGGCCGGGAAGGGGCTGCGGCCGACCTGCACCGACTTGGTGTCACCGGTGACGCGTCGGCGCTCTAGCTCAGTGTCCTTCCACTCGATCAGGCGCTTGCGTAGGCAGTCTGCGTCGATGCCGAGGGTGTCGCAGATCACGCGGAACGAGAACGCGTAGTCCCACGTATCTTCGAGGATCCACTCTTCGGCCTCGGCCGACATCTTACGGTACTTCCGCCTGGTGGCGCCCACATGCTTGTAGAAGCACCGGATTCCATCTTTGAGAACAGCGTACATGAGCGACTTCTCGGCACCCATGCCGTCGTCGTTGCGCTGCTTGTCGAAGTACTGTTCCGGGAGCGTTAGATCCGGACTCAGGTACTCCAGCAGGGAGGGCATTAGTATGAAGTTTCCACCTAGAGGATTGGGTTCGTTGCGGCGGCGGCGCGAACCATTGAACTTGGGAGCGGAGGTGGCCTGGCTGGTCTTCGTCGTGGGGTTCGACATGACTGCCAAAGTTACAAGAAGCATGCCGCTCTGGAGCCCGCATATTTACTCACTTTTTGGCATCCGGCTGCCCCTCGGTCGGGCTACGTCGCGAAGGCCGAATCGACCCTGGACCACGGTCGTAGGCAGAAGAGAAAACCGCAGCTTTTCTAAGGGCCTCTAGCAAGGTTCAAAAATAGTACTCACCCGATTGCCCCCCCCAAGTGGGTTAGGTCCGGCGTGTTTCTCATGGGGTAGTCCTAGGGACTTCCCCGCATAGCCAGGTCCATGCAAGCGCGCGACTGAGGGGCAAAGCCGTGCACTGACGCCAGATTCCGGCTGTGAGACACACCAAGACGGGGGCATAGGACGACACAAAGAGATACTGGGCAACTTAATTGACAGATGAGTGGCAGGGGGGCTAGATTGCACCCCGATTCAACTTTTAGAATAGGAGTTGGAATACTTTTGGGGCAGGCAATGGAAAAGCCAAAGTTGAGTAGGAAAGAGCGTGAGCTCGAGTTTCGAACGAATCTCGTGCTCGACGCTGCTGAGGACGTGTTCAATGAGCACTCCTACGCGACGGCCTCGGTCGAGGAGATCGCGCATCGCGCCGAGATTTCCGTCGGCACCCTCTATAACCTTTTTCATAGTAAGGAAGAGATCTATCACGCCGTCGTTTCACGCGGCCAGAAATTGTTCTACGAGAACATTGAGCAGCGCGTCGACGCAGCGCGTGGTCCGCTCGAGCAAGTTCGCGTCACAGTGACTTACTTCTTTGAGCATTTCACCAGCATTGCGGGTGCGTTTAGGCTCTACAACACTGCATCCAACGGATTTCAGTGGGAATTGAAGTCTCAGCTGGAGCAAGAAGCGTTCGAGATGCAACAACATTTTGCAATGCGCCTCGTAGATATTTGCCAACGGGGCGTAGATGAGGGAGTCTTTAAGGGTGGGGTACCCACAGAACTGATGGCAACAACGGTTCTGGGAATACCTCACTCGTTTCTGATGGTCTGGCTGGAACAAGAGGGCGTCGATCTTATGAGCCTGGAACCTTCTTGCCTGGCGCTGACGGACCGAGTACTGGGTGCGGCGAGCGACGGATAACTCGTAGTCTGGCGCATTCTGTTGCGTGGGCGCCCGTGATCGACGGCGGGCAAGCTGTCACCGTGCAAGGCGGTGACTTGTTGTGGGGTGGAAAGATGAAGAGTCTCAGCCAGGCTCCTAACCTAACGCATGCCAATGCGGCGACCATCTGTGAGATGGCGCTCAAAGCGATGGGCCAGCACACAGACCGTGCGCTGGACTATCGCGACGGATTTGACTTCCTGGTCGGTGAAAAGGTTCGCGTGGCCGTACGCTACGCGATCCCGACATCGGATAGGCAGCAAGTCTACAAGAAGAGAAACGGCGAGCTATCGCATTACACCTATAAGCGGTGGACGTTCAACTTCCATCGCCACGGAAAGATCGACAATCGGTATTGTGATTTTTTCGTGTGCTTCCTGGCCTCAGCGAACAGCAAGGCACGATCGGATGTCACGGTTTTCGTGATTCCGTGGGAAGCAATCACCGGGCTCACATTCTGCTCGTCGATGCGTGAGGGGAGCTCGAGACCCTACCGCGGCAAGTACGCGGTTTACCAGGATGCATGGCATCTGATCGAAGAGGCAACGGGAGCCAGCCTGGGCGTCGGCGAACGCAAGCATCTGCGAATCAGTGCTGACAGCAGACGGCGACTGAAGCTGGTCACCGGCACCGACGATATTTCGGACGCAGCAGCGACCGATACCTCAGAGGTTCCGGCTGAGCCAGGCGCAGAGACGCCTACCCAGACGAGCGAACTCGGGCAGCCCGTGTTCGTACGTCCTACGCTAGTGGTTGATTGACAGGCGGCGGCCTAGTCGGTCGCCGTGACCCATTCTTTCATCAGGAATAGTGCTGCGGTCACCGTTATCGCGGCGGCCAACGGGTATGGCCCGGCGGGATCGAGGAACTCCGGCCGTGTAGCGAGGGCTCCGCATACGGCGGCCCCGAAGATCAGGATTGCGTCGAGCACAAACGTCACGCCAAGTTTGCGGCCGTTGCGGCGTTCAGAACGACGGCGCCATTCTTCGGCTCTCTGGACGTGTTCGGCTCCTATCTCGGCGTAGGGACTGCGGGCGCTCATGATGCTCGTATCCGATGACGCCAAGAACAGCCGGCGCGCGTACCGATTCACAGTGAACCAATAGAGTTCGCGCGCGCCCTGGCTCATGCGGTCTACATCGAGTCCTTCCAAGTCCAATGCATCGCCGCCCGTGGGCCGCTGCGGGACGCGCTTGGTGAACCTTGGTCTGCGCGTGCGCGCGTCGGCCAATGAGACGACGTTGCCACCGCCTCGGGTAGGATCTGTTTGGTTGCCTGGGGTCGAAGTCGTTTGTTCCATTGTTATGATCGGTCGCTACGTAGCGCGACCAACCATCTATCCAGCAACTGCTATGCCATGACAGGATTCCTTGAATTTCAAAGGGTTAGCGACGTCTCATGAACGAGGTCGCACATTCGCGCGCACCTTGCGGTACGCATTCGTCGTGTGGAATGCGGCTTGCCGGTTGCTCAACGAACGCGCGACATAGCAGAGGCCATGCGGTTGTGAAGCCATCGACATCAGGTATGTTGGAGTGTCGCTTGCGCCCAGTGCGCACAACGGAGAGGTGACCGAGTGGCTGAAGGTGCTCGCCTGCTAAGCGAGTGTGGGGGTTAAACTCCACCGAGGGTTCGAATCCCTCCCTCTCCGCCACCGCTGCAACCCGCGGGGCGGGGTCGAGTTGGAATGAGGATAGGGGGAGTGGATAGCTCCATGGTTGGCAGATTGCGCATGTTCTCCAGATTCGTATGCTCGGGCTCTAACGCCGTCGGGATTCTCGCGTTGCTGTTGGTGCCGCTCGCCCTTGGCGGGTGCAGCACGATGGCAAACCGTATGGAGGCCGAGGCCCCCGCGTACATCAACCGCGTCACCGACACCGGCTACACCTACACGCATAACTGGGCGGGAATTCCCTGTTTCAGTGCCGATCTGCAGGGCAGCGATTGGATATTTGAAGAGTCGACTCCAGATCGTATCCGCTGGTCACGCGGAGAAATCGTACTCAATATATATTTCAGCGATAACCGTTCGCAGCGTTTCGCAGCCGGTGGCATGGCCGCAGAGGACATCCTGCGCGCCTTTCTTGCCTACGAGCTCGAGTACATTCGACCGAACTTCGAATTTCAGGTCACCAAGGCACCAAAGTTTGCGACCGTGGACAAAAGCCTGTGGATGCAGTGGGGGTGGACGGGTAAGGGCGGCAAGCGAAAACGTGCCGAGAGTCAGGCGCCGGCTGACCAACGCCACGTGATCATCAGCCTCTGGCTCGACCCTTGGGTCATGTCGTTCGACTGGGCGGCGAGCGATCTGAGTGTCCTCGACGGCCCGACGCTCGAGATGATCGAAGCGCTCGAATCGCTTCGCTTCCACCCCGAGTGCTTCAGCGCGCTCGCCCCCGGTGCGACCCGCTAGATTCTAGTTTTCGACCTTCACAGGGATCGGTGTGTCTATCGACCGTAGGTGGAGATCGCGCTGCTGCTATCGACTCTTCTGCGTTTGTACATCAACGCGTTTCTTCCTTCCGTCTGTCGCACAACGGCGAAACGGGAACAGGAACGGAGCGACCCTCTTATCACAGTTATCTTCTCTGTGGATCGTCATGGGCGAGCGTTGTGACACGGACGGTGCTGAGGTAACAAATCACCATGTCATCCGGGCCGATAGGATTTTCAGGTAAGACGATCGTTATGACGGGTGCCACCAGCCAGGTGGGCCTGCCGATAGTCCGTGAATTGGTCGCGGCAGGTAACGAGGTGCTTGCGCTCGGCCGCTACGGCGGCAAGGGCAGCCGCGAGCAGATCGAGGGCGTGGGTGCTCGGCCGGTCGTCGCCGACATCGCGGAGGCGAATTTCGAAGGCGTACCGCGCGATCCCGATTACCTCCTAAATTTTGCAGTGCTCAAAGACGGCGACTTCGAGGCTGACATTCGCATGAATGCCGAGGGTATCGGATTGCTGATCGGTCATTGCAACGAAGCGAAAACAGTTCTGCATTGCTCGTCTACGGCGGTGTACGAGTCGGCGGGGCATCACCAGCTCACCGAAACAGACCCGCTTGGCGACAACCATCGGGTTCTCTTTCCGACCTATTCGATCTGTAAGATCGCGGCTGAGACGACGGTGCGCTTCGCGGCCCGGCAGTGGAACATTCCGACAACGATCGCACGGCTTTGTGTTCCCTATGGTGACAACGGCGGCTGGCCGTACTTTCACCTCGAGATGATGTTGGCGGGCATGGCGATTCCGGTGAGTCATGAAGATGCGAACCTCTACAACCTACTTCACGAAGACGACTACATCGCGAAGCTGCCTAAGCTTCTCGACGCGGCGACGGTGCCTGCAACGATCGTCAACTTCGGCGGCAGTACCGCCACCAGCATCGAACAATGGTGCGGCTATATCGGTGAGTTGATCGGTGTCGAGCCGACCTTCGAGCGGTCCGAGCAGGCGCTTTCCAGTGTGACGATCGATACGATGCGGATGCACGAGCTCATCGGACCGACTGCGGTCGATTGGCGTGACGGTATCCGTCGTCTGATCGCTGCACGCCGCCCCGACCTTGAACTGAAAGCCTGAACGAAAGCCGCACCCCGGCAGATCGACGCCGTTTCCTTGTGGATTTCGGCTCCGGCCCCCCGTTCGGGCGGCGTGCACTTTTCTTCGGCCGTACGCCCGTGGTTCAATCGTAATATGTGTGAGTCAGTGTCTAGGATTTCCTTTTCACGAAGGGCATTTCGGATCAGTTGGGTGGGGCGACTGGTCATAGTCATGGCCATTGCGATCGTATCGCTCGGCGGTGTTGTCGCGCCGTCGGCGCGGGCTCAGGGCGCGATCGGAGTCATGGCCGATACCGACGCCAGGATCGACAACGGGGCACCGGGTGTCGTGGGAAATCCAGGTGAAGTGCGATTGGTGTTCGATCGCGTCGAGGCGGCCTTCAACAACCGCATCGTTTCGCCGGCGCGCGCCAACCTCGGCTTGGTTTGGTCTACCGACGGTGAACCCGCCTGCGCCGACGGTCGCAACAACGACGATCATCGAACGCTCGGGCGCGGCGTGCAGGACACGCATGTCGATTTCCCTGCCGACCCCGAGTGCGTTTCCAACCAAGACGCGAGCGAAGACAAGGCGGGTCTCCAACAACGTCGACCTGTGGTGTTCGCCGGCACGGTAGATCGCGACGGTCGCCTGTTCATACCGGCTTCGGGCATCGACATACCGACCGTGTGGGTATGGAGCGAGACCGGTGTGTTCGGTGGTGACCAGGTGCACACCTACGATTTCGAGCCTGTGGGCGACGTGATCGGTACGGTCGACCCTTTCGAGAACGACATCAGCCTGCACATGCGTTTCCGCATCCGCATCAGTGTCGAGGGGGCTGAAAGTTTCACCGGCCCCGGAACGCACTGCTATGTAGGTACGCCTACCGAACCGATAGCGGTACGACTGACGACGCTCGTGGCGTACTCGCAGGCGGGTTTGCCGACCGTCGACGGCGTCGGCTACGACGCACACTCGGGCGAACTACGCTTGGTCGGTTACAACATGCGCGACGTTCCCGGAGCCACCGATTGCGGTGTGTTCGGGGCGCTCAGCGGCGTGGTGGGCGAAGCCTTCGGAGTTCCCGCCGCGCGCGGAAACATTCGGCTCAGCGCGATGGGGCGCATCGAGCGGCCGTTGGTCGCGGCCGATGGTGCCACGCCCGAAATGGTAAGATTGCCGCGTGAACTCTTCCCGAGCGCGAAGACGGCGCAGTCGCCCGTACGGACTTCCAAAGGGCTCGTCTTCAGTCCGACGCGAGAACCGCCGCGCGCGGCGTCCGAGGACGACTCGGTTTCGGACGGCGGCGGTGATGCGTCGGTTGCAGGCGGTCGGCTAAAGTCCATGAGTGTTGCTCCGCGGGTACCGGTACCTCTTCGCGAGCCCGTGCCCCGACCCGTAGACCAGGTCGATATGGCGGCGCCGGTGCGTGCGGTGCCTGGTGCAGAGCCGGAACTCGAACTCGAACCGTCTATTCCACCAGTTCCTACCGCCGAGTCTCCGGTCGCGGCGGTAGAGCCCGGCCCCGAGCCCGACCCGGCGGTCCCTGCGGCAGCGTCTGATTCCGAGATCGAGCCGCTGGTCCCCACCGCCGACCGTTTCGTTACCACCGTGGCGTCCGGTGCGGATCCCGGCGCTGATGGTGACGCTGATTCAGAACCAGATTCCAACAAGAATCCGGTTAGGGAAGATGACTCTGCGCAACACCACAGCAGGCCCCGCAATGCTGACGATGCTCCGGCCGCGGGCGATTCCCCATCGGCCGACGATCAGAGCGACCCCGCTACGCCACCGGCCCCCGCCCCCTAGCGCGTCGACCCGCCGATCTCTACAATGCCAGGGTGCGGATGAGGTGGGATGCCATGGCTAGGCGGCGGCTCGGTTTCCAATCGATCCTGTCTATCCTGATGCGATTCGCTTTCGCGATCGTGATTGCACTGTCGGTCGGGTGTGCTTTCAGACGACCGGTAGACCTTTCGGCTACGAACGAAGACGAACTCTATACGACGACTCCGCTGGCCAATGCGACGCTCTATCATCACCATTGGCCCGGCTTTCCCTGCTACAGCATCAAGCTGTCGGGAAAGAGCTGGCAATTGATCGACACCAGCGCGGCGCGTGTACGCTGGCGAAAGGAAAACACGATCTTGAGCGTTTTCTTTACCGACAATCGCCTCACGCACTTCTCGACGGTTCTTGCGCCTGGGGAGCGCGTGTTACGCGACTTCTTGGGTTACGAACTTTCTTATGTGCGGCCGAGTTTCAGTTTGCACACGAGTCAGCCTCCGCGTTTTGCCAACAATGGAAACGGCGACTGGATGCAATGGGCGTGGCAGGGGCTCGGTGGGCAAGTCTACGACGGGGAGGTCGCGCCGGCAGATCAACGCCACGTGATCGCGAACCTGTGGCTCGAGCCTTGGGTGATGTCTTTCGATTGGGCGACCGAGCGTTTGTATACGATCAACGGACCCACACCCGAAATGATCGATGTGCTCGATTCGCTCGAGTTCGACCCGGCGTGTAACGGCTAGTTCTCTTTTTTCCCTATGCGCCCGTTGCGGGTAGCCTGCGACAGACTCGTGGCGGAAGATCCCAAGAAACAACGCTCGTCTCGTGTGCCCTCTGGGCGCATAGAGCGCTTCGCGCGCTTCGGGATGACTGCAAGCCAACTGGCCCTGGGCAGTCTTGCCGAGGGCGCACGTCGGTTGCTCGACGCAGACGAGAACGGGAACCGTAGACTCGACGCGAGCGTAGTACTCACATCCTCCAACGCGCGCCAACTGGCGGAAGGATTGTCGCGCATGCGCGGCGCGGCCATGAAGCTCGGCCAGATGCTATCGCTCGAAGGGCAGGCGGGCATCCCACCCGAATTCTCGGAAGCGCTCCAAATTCTCAGGCAGGAAGGCGACCGTATGCCCGACAGCCAGCTCGTGCGCGTGCTTGCGCGCGAGTATGGCAAG
>Ga0315338_1000930_pt1 | contig 46973 bp, 45 predicted proteins | sample ASW8metaG_FD_204518 | JGI IMG/M metagenome (GOLD analysis project Ga0315338, IMG submission 204518) | Ammonia-oxidizing marine archaeal communities from Monterey Bay, California, United States - ASW #8 | ecosystem: Environmental > Aquatic > Marine > Coastal | place: USA: California | collected... | reverse complement strand
GTCCCTTCGTTTGCGAGAACCTAATTGCAAAACCGTCGCCCACGAAAACTGATCTTTTGCGTGAAAGATTAAACTGTTGTGTGGCAGCGTCTTGAATAACTGACTTGTCTGCTTCTGGGTTGAGAGCCTTGAATTTCAGCAAGTACTCAATGAGGTCGTACAAACTCGTAGTATCCATTTTTACTAACGTCACGTTGCTCCAGTTCAAGGTAGATTAAGCGTTCCGCTATCGCTACCAGATCGGTGTAAAATGTCACAGATAACGCCGTTAATCCAATGGAATCTGCCATGCGACGTACGTATTCGAAGCAATTCAAACAAGATGCTGTTGCGCTCGTAGTTCGGGATGGTCTACCGCCCTTGGAAACGTAGATTAGCGGGGTAGTTCAATGGTAGAACCTCAGCTTCCCAAGCAGATGACGAGGGTTTAATTTCCACCGCCCGCTCCAGTGTAGACATGCTCGGAAGGAGCGGCGTCATTATTCATTGACCGACTTGGTGGCTAATGACTAGACTCTAACATGGGGTTACAAAGGGTAGGGGTGTCACATGATTAGAATAAGTCCAAAAATTGGGACCGCGATCATTCTGTTAGGCGGTGCCGTACTCATAGCACTGTATTCGAGCGACGAGGCTCAGACCCAGGATGTGCCTCAATATGTTTTTGATCCCACCTGGCCGAAGCCACTACCAAACAATTGGAAGATGGGCGGTGTTACCGGTCTTGCCGTTGATAGTAACGATAATGTTTGGGTACTAAATCGTCCCAATGATCTCACATCTATTGAGCTTCGGGCTGAGCTTACACCGCCGATCGCAGCATGCTGTGTTCGGCCTCCCTCGATGATTCATATCGACAAGGACGGTAACGTTATCGGTTCTTTTGATGCGCCACAGGGGCATGGGATGGATGTGGATGATGAGGGATTTGTCTATCTTGGGCAGGACACAGTTCGTAAATACGATCCGCGAACGGGCGAGTTAGTTGGTGAAGTTGCGCGTACGCCAGAGAGAGAGGGTGGTGGTCGAGTTGGGCTGCCCCCACCTATGCAGAGAGAGCCTGGTGAGGGGACTGTTGGTCCAGTGTATCGATTCCTACCTCGACCCCCGCGTCCAGTAATTGAATCTGATCCTGCAGAAGAGGCGAGAGAAGCGGCCGCAGTGGCAGCATTTCGCGAGCAGTATCCTCCCGAGACGCCAATGATTGTAGGTGGACTTGAAGAAATTAGGATCATCGAAGCAGACAACGAGATGTATGTTGCTGACAATTATCTTGGTGGGCGCGTACTAGTATTCGACCTGGATACCTTGGAGTTCAAGCGAGGTTGGGGTGCTTATGGCAAACCCCTTGCTGAGATTAGCACCGACGACGCAGATCATGCTTATACGCCAAATGGTCCAATGCCGCAGGATTTTGCAGGTCACTTAACGTTAAATGTTTCCAATGATGGTCTTGTATACGCAGCAGATCGAAATGCGAATCGCATTCACGTCACTACCAAAGAAGGAGAGTTCCTTGAGGAATTTATTCTTGCGCCAGGTACCGGTGCAGGTGGTTCTACGGGTGGTGTGGCGTTTTCGCCCGACCCTGAACAGCAGTTTCTCTATATCTCAGATCTCACGAACAATAAGATTTGGTTTCTAAATCGCGAAGACGGTGAGGTTTTAGCCGAGATGGGCCAGATGAGCGAGAACGGGGGACAGTTTGTTGGCTTACACATGATCGCTGTTGATTCAGAAGGCACAATTTATACCGGTGAAGTCTTTTCAGGTGAACGCGTACAGCGGTTTGTTCAAACAAGTAGTCCAAGAGGGGAACTACTCCAGCAGCTATCCGACATGTGATGTGTTGTGAGACTTGTACATGCTTCTATGTATATAAGGTGGCGCGAGTAGTGAACCGTCACCTCTGGGACTTTGGCATTAGTTGAGCAATTGGGGGGGGCATGAACATAAAACTGTCGATCAGAGTAGCGGCTATCATCGGGTTGATTTTTTATGTTGGATTCGCCTCAGCTCATCATTCTGTACCCACGAATTATTTTCTTTATGCAGAGGGTGGAGTGGAACTCATGGGTACAGTTACGGAGTTTGATGTTCGGAACCCACACTCCCTGATCACGCTTGATGTGTTGGAAGATGATGGTTCTGTCACCGAATGGCTTGTCGAGTGGTCGGACGGAAATTCTCTTCGCCGTAGAGGGGTGGAGATTGCTCGAGTTAAGGCGGGTGAGGAAGTGGTCATCCATGCGAGAAAACACCGCCGCGTTGAGAATGTTGCATATGTCAGGGATGTCGTAGTTTCTGACGGCACGATTGTTCGTGACTGTGGTGCGGGGATCTATCGAGGCGATGAGTTCTATGCTACTTGCGATGAGGCTGAAACAGCACAGGCCGATGTCGAAAATTTATCTGAGGCGCTTGCTCCAAGGTAATGCTTCTAAAATGATAGTTTGTAAGTGTTTTTCTTGAGATAAGGCTAGTAAGCACCTTCTCTGCGTAGTTCGATCGCATTCATAGGAGCACACATAAGATCGGTGACGCCGGAGAATAATCCGTACCAGCCGAAATATGTGATTCTCTCGCGCGGTTCGCGCTCGAAGACCCGGACCCCCGACGTCCACGGGGCTGTGTAGTAAATAGGATCATAAAGCGTCATTTGTAATTCAAGTAAATCAGGTTCAACACGTCTATAACGTTCTTCTACCCGTGCTTCAAAACTTGCAACATGGCCCGACCCGTCGAGCCATGCGCGGTTATCCATACCCACGGTGTTAATGACCAATTCGTCACCCTCCCATTCGGCAACGGAGTGGCCAAACCATGCTGGACCAATATTGTCGAGGTTTTCTCCAGCAGGAATCTCCCTTCCATCCATCCAGAATTCACGCAGCGTACGTTCCCGTTGTAGGAACTGCAGTACTCTATTTTCAATATGAATGAATTCGAATAATCGTACGGTTGTGTCATACATCGTGCGCGGAAAACCACGTGGGTTGCAGGCGAAAATTGGATCGTTAGAAAGAGTTGGATCTGTAGCGGCAGGGATTCGTGGATCAGAGCTTTCAGTGGGAATGTTTCCTAGGTATCGAGCAAGACCGGTAGGGGTCATGGGCGGCATATTTGGGCCAAATGGAACCTCGCTGCCACCACCACCCAGTCCGGCCCATACACCTGAAAGATCTCGTGGGTTGAATTCTGTCTCCTGAGCATGCGCTGACGATAGCAATAGCAAGATCGCGAGCGGCGCCCAATATCGCGTTAAGATTCGTCTCATCTGATACCTCGGAGTGGAGATCAGGTCTTTGGCTATTAGAGCACAAATTTTCTATGTCGACCGTGGGTTTTTGCCGTGCAGATGCTGGTTTTAGGGATGATTCTACTGGCTTGAAGCGTTAAGATCAGTGGAGTGTTTGAACGCCATATTCCACCTAAAAATAGGTGTTCAGACCATTTTTTCCTGAAGGATCGATGTCTTATGAATAATTCACGTAGGTCGGGTTCCATGAAGCAGAAACGTAAGAATCACGGTCATTCCCAGAGTAAGAAAACTGCCTCAGATCAGCAACAGGCGGGGAACGATGTTACTCGGCGCGATTTCTTGGGAGGCACTGGGGCGACACTGGTGGCTGCAAACGCGTTGCCCCTCAGGGCACAGGAGGTTCGTAGAGGGGGTGATATTGAACCAGAGATAGCCGATGTGCCCAGAACGGCTATTTCTATCACGATCAATGGTACCGAGCACCGGGTTGAGGTCGAAGACCGTTGGACGCTAAATGAGTTTCTCCGTGATCATGTCGGGCTTACAGGATCCAAGATTGGCTGCAATCGCGGGGAATGCGGCGCATGTACGGTATTGATGGATGGTGCTCCGGTTTATTCGTGCAGTACGTTGGCAGTTTGGGCTGACGGTCGAGAGATCCTGACTGTGGAGGGGCTCGAGGAAGATGGGGAGTTGTCTGCGTTACAGCAGGCGTTCATGGAGCACAATGCCCCACAATGTGGGTTCTGCACATCTGGGCAACTGATGTCGGCAACCGCGCTGCTTGAGGATAACCCACAGCCAACCGCGGATGAGGTACGACATGCTTTGGCAGGTAATCTTTGCCGCTGTTCTAATTACAATGCGATTGTTGAGGCGGTGATTGCGGCTGCCGGGACGGGAGGTGCGTGATGGCGGTAGAACCTTTAAATACTGTTGGTCATGATATTCCACGTATCGATGCTTACGAACGCGTAACAGGACGGGCTACCTATACCCGAGACATCAAGCTGCCAGGTATGTTGTATGCACGGTTGCTGCGTAGCGATGTTCCGCATGCGCACATCCGCAGCATTGATACTTCAAAGGCTGAGGTATTGCCTGGCGTACGAGCCGTGATTACTCACGAGACACACCAACTCATCTACGGTTCTGGCTCCATCTCTGGGGGGCGTCAGTACAACGATTCAGTTAAGGACATTACGAAGCGCCTACGGCATATGTTTCCTAACCCAGTGCGTTTCGTCGGTCAGCCCGTAGCAGCAGTTGCAGCGGTTAACCGGCACGTGGCAGAGGAAGCTCTTCAACTTATTGAGATTGACTATGAAGAGCTTCCGTTTGTGCTTGACCCAGAAGAGGCGTTAGAGCCGGAAGCGCCGGCTATATGGCCTGATGGAAATATGGCGCATGATTCACAGAATCGCCAGGAACCTATCGGTAGTCAACTTGGTGATGTTGAAGTGGGGTTTCAAGAGGCTGAACAAATTTTCGAGGATCGCTATACGACTGCCTTTGTGCAAGACGCGCAAATGGAACCACGTTCGGCTTTAGCGCACTGGGAAGGCGATAAGCTCATTTTGCACACGCCAACACAGGGTGTTTCTAACTGTCGCCACGACAATGCACGTGATCTTGGTATTGACGATCATCAAATTCAGGTCATTTGTAAATATATGGGCGGGGGATTTGGTGACAAAAATGGCAGCTATTATTTCGATCTAATCGCAGCAATGCTGTCAAAAGAAACCAATGCTCCTGTGATGGTGGAGCTTTCACGCAAGGACGATTGGTTAGGTACTCATGGTCGGTGGCACACCGTTCAGGACTATAAGGTTGGTGTGAGGAATGATGGCACCGTGACAGCAATTCAGATGAACGCTCTGAGTGGCATGGGGCCGTACCTTAGGCGATCCGGAAATATCGGTGGTATTGATGTGTATGGGTGCCCCAATATCGATCGCAAGATATACCCGGTGCACACAAACCGGATGGTTTCCGGTAATTTCCGTGCTCCTCAGTACCCTCAGGGCTATTTCGGTATCCAATCCATGATGGATGACATCTCTTACAAGGTCGGTATCAATCCTGTGGAGTTCGCTTTGAAGAACATGCGAAGACCAACAGAAGATGAGCCTTTCACGACCTATACGCTTGATCAGTGCATAGAACAGGGTGCCGAGAAATTCGGATGGCAGAATAGATGGCGCCCAGAACCAGGATCAGATTCTGGGGTTATTAAGCGTGGTGCGGGGATGGGGTTCATGATGTTTGGGTCAACCATCTCTCCTAGCAGCGCAATCATCCGCGTCGATTCCGGGGGGCGCTATACACTTTTTGTTGGTGTGACTGATATCGGACCGGGCGCAAAGACAACGATGTCCCTTATCGCTGCCGAAGCACTAGGCGTTGGGCTGTCAGAGGTAGATATTGTCTGGGGTGATACAGACCGTTGCCCGTATTCAATCGGCGAGTCAGGAAGTCGGACCACAACGAGCACAGGAAATGCTGTTATGCAGGCAGCACTAGATTTGAAAGCACAGATTGCTACAAAGGGCATGCCCGTGGGAGAGGATGTGTTAATCGCATCTGCGACGCCGAATCCAAGCAGTGATGGTAGACGACGAATGTGCTTTGGCGCACATTTTGTGGAAGTCGAAGTGGATACGGAGCTTGGACACGTAGGTGTGAGTAAGTACGTTGCTTTCCATGAGTCAGGGAGAATTCTCAATCCACTGCCTGCGAGGGATCAAATTCGAGGTGCTGTTCAACAAGGTATCGGTCAGGCTCTTCATGAGGACCTCCTTTACGATGGCATAAGTGGTCATCCGCTGAACGCTGGGTATTATGGCGCGCGACATCTCACGCATGTGGATGCGCCAGATATTGAAGTGACTTTTATTGAGACTGACGACGGTTTTGGGCCGTTTGGCGCAAAAACAGTAGGGGAGTCAGGCATCATTCCCGCGCCGGTAGCCGTGGCCAACGCAATTTTTAATGCTACGGGTCGTCGAATGAAGGATCTTCCCATTACACGAGATAAGATGCTGGGGGCGCTGGTATGAAGACATTTACAAACCAGAACCCAAGGACCCTGGACGAGGCGGTATCGCTGGCGCGATCAGCGCGAGAGGATGATCAATCTGTAGCATTTGCAGCCGGAGGAACCGATCTCTTACAACTGGTTAAGGATCGAGTCAACAATCGGTCTGGACAAGGCATCCCAGACGTTTTTGTGAACCTTAAATCTGTGGAGAGTGCCGATCAGATAAATTCTAATAGTGGGGGAGGCGTTACCATTGGTGGGTTGATAACCCTTACTGCTTTGAGCGGTGATCCAGGAATTCGACGTGACTATACGGTGCTCGCCGAGGCAGCTGAGAAAGTGGGTACGCTCCAGATTCGCAACGTGGGAACACTTGCTGGAAATGTGTGTCAGAGACCCTGGTGTTGGTACTACCGTAACGGATTCCCTTGTTACAAGTCGGGGGGTAACGAGTGCTTCTCAATCGCAGGTGAGAATCAACTCCATGCAATTTTTGGTGGAGGTCCCAGTTTTATCGTACATCCCTCAGATATTTCACCGGCTTTGATTGCGTTGGATGCTACCTTCCAAATCGTTGGCCCTTCGGGGGTGCGAACCCTTTCCGGTTCTGAGTTTTTTGTTCTTCCCAGCGACGATGCACAACATGAAAATATTTTGGCGGACGACGAGTTGTTGGTATCGATCGACCTGCCGGCGCCCAGAGATGGAGTAAGGAGCACCTATCACAAGGTTATGGATCGGGATACCTGGACGCATGCACTAGTGAGCGCTGCTGTGGTCATGGAGATGGAGGGAGAGATCTGTCGGTCGGCAAGGATAGTATTGGGTGGAGTGGCACCTATACCCTGGCACGTTCCCGCGGCTGAGCAACTACTGGTCGGGAATATCGTGACAGAAGAGCTGGCCAAGTCGGTTGGCGCAGCTGCAGTTGCAGGGGCAAGACCTCTTACGAAGAACGCCTATAAGGTTCCGTTGGTGAGAGGTGTGGTGGAGCGAACCGTCTTGGCGCTTGCCACGTCTTCGTAGCTCTATGAATCGACGTGATTTTCTCACGCTTCGGACGAAGGGCCAGAGGCGAATCGTCGAGCTTTCCTGCGAGCGTTTATATATGCGCTACGCAGACGCCCGTTCAGGAGTGGGACGGTGGGCGCCTCCCGCACCTATTGGTAAAAATCAACACGCTTGGGAGGGCGAACCGCCAACCCAGATAAAAGCGCCGACGACATATGAGTTGTTCGATACGCTGGAACGCGAGCTTGCAAGTGCAGACGTGTTGAGGGTGTTAGAGCAGCAATGGCTCGGTGGAGAAGAGTTCGGTTTAGCTGTGGAGGCTCGAGTCGAAGCATTTCGCAGGAGAGGTGGGCTCGTGGAGTATAGATCATGATAATAAATGTAAGAGCCATCACGTTTATTGTTTGTTTCGGGGTGATGCTTGCCGGATGTACATACGGTTCAGTTTCAACTCAGAACAATCCTGACTCGATGCTGGAGGAGCGGATTGTGATCGCACTGGAGAGTGCATCTGATCTGCCGGCAAATGCGATTATGGTTGAGGCCAGAGAAGGTATCGTAATCCTCACGGGCTCTGTTGTTTGCGATTCTTGTGGTGGTACTCGTACGCCTGCTGGTGTTAGGACCGTTCAGCAAAGTCTGGGTGCCGTAGTACGAGCTGTCCCTGGCGTTGAGCGGGTCGAGTTTGATATACAGTACCAGCTACCTGCGGAATTATCTGGAGGTTAGGATGGGTGGGAAGTTACTTCCAAGTTGTGATGACATGTTTGTTGAGGTGTCTTAATGAGAAGCAAGTTGAGCATCTCATATGTCGTGTGTGTCGGTCTTGTCTGTAATGTGGGTGTCTTATGGGGGCATCACGGGGATGCTGGGCGATTCATTGAGACCCCCGTCAGTTTAGAGGGAACCGTTATTTCATGGAGACTAATGAATCCCCATTCAATAATCGTTTTAGATGCGGAGAACGAGCAGGGAGAGATCGTAAGATGGCGAGCGGAGTTCGGTGATCCGGTCGGAATGGCCACTACTTATGGATGGGCGAGGGATACGTTGAAGCCGGGTGACAAAATCACAATGACCGGTCGACGTGTCAAGAGTGGTGCGCCGGAATTCAATCTCACCGAGCAAGCCAGGATCATTAGGACGGAGACCGGCGAGGAAATTTTCAGGACAGAAGATTATCATGGCGAACCACAGCAGCCTTGAGTGCTCATGTGTGACTCGCAGGCCATAGGTCTTACTTTTCCAAAAAATCTTTCAACACTGGCATTGGTCATGAGCGCGCTCAGCGCTTGCAGCCAATCACAGGCGCCAACATCATCTGATTCTGTCATTGGCACGAGTACCACGTCTGTTCAGCTGGAACAGCTTGCGTACATTAAGGCGTCAAACCCGGGTGCGGGTGACCAGTTCGGTAATGGTGGCGAGCTCTTGGGAAACTCCATCAGCTTGAGCGGTGATGGTAGTACGCTGGCGGTGGGTGCGTTCATGGAAAGTAGCGGTGCTGCTGGAATTAATGGTGACCAGGGTGACGATTTGGTTTACGGGGCTGGTGCTGTGTATGTGTACGCACGCGATGACAATACCTGGAAACAGCAAGCCTACATTAAAGCATCGAATCCGGGGGACAGTGATAATTTTGGTTATGTCACTACTTTAAGCGCCGACGGTGACACATTGGTGGTATCTGCTAACTTTGAAGCCAGCAACGCAACCGGTGTGAACGGTGACCAGAGTGATGACTCGATTTACGGGGCTGGCGCTGTGTATGTCTTCATCCGTGATGACCGTGATAATTGGTCTCAACAGGCCTATATAAAGGCATCTAATGCAGGTGAAATAGGGAGTGTCGATGATCTTTTCAGTGACGGTGATCAGTTCGGCTTTTCCATTTCTCTAAGCGCTGATGGCAATAAACTGGCTGTAGGCGCTATCGCCGAAGACAGCTCCTCTACCAGATCCAACGGAGATCAATTGGATAACTCGGTTCAATCGGCTGGCGCTGTTTATATCTTTGTTCGTAGCAATGGTGATTGGACGCAGCGAGCGTACATCAAACCTTCGAATCCAAGTAGAAGTGATTTGTTTGGTTATTCTGTCGCCCTTGATGCGGGGGGCAATCTGTTGGGTGTCGGCGCCTTTCAAGAAGACGGTTCTCTTGCCGGGACGAATGAACAACAGGATGATGATCTGCTTGATGCTGGCGCGGTTTATGTATTTTCTGCCTCTGGTGATACATGGATACAGTCGGCCTACCTTAAAGCTGCTAACGCGGAGGGTAATGATGTTTTCGGTACAGCGGTTGCCATCAGCGATGACGGGAATACTCTGATAGTAACCGCTCTTGACGAGGATGGCGCAACGACCGGCGTTAACTCAACGCCGATTAACGATCAGCAAACCGAAAATTCTACGGGCGCTGTTTACGTCTTCTCTCGTAGCGAAGATGGATGGTCACAGACAGCCTATCTCAAGGCATCCAATACTGGGAGAGAAGATTGGTTTGGGGTGCGTGTTGCATTGAGTGGAGACGGCAATAGATTGGTTGTTGGCGCTCAGCTGGAGGATAGCGCTGCTCAAGGTGTGAATGGCAACGAGGGTGATAATGCCGCTCAGGAGGCTGGTGCGGCTTACATCTTTACGCGTGACGAAGGGGTTTGGTCGCAGGTTTCTTACGTCAAATCCAGTAATTCTGAGGCTTACGATGAATTTGGAGGTTCGGTCGCGATTAGTAGAGATGGGGGGACTATTGCTGTGGGCGCACGGGGTGAGGACAGTGCCGTTAGCGGGTTGAACGGTAATCAGGACAATAATTCTGCATTGGAGGCTGGTGCTGTTTATCTTTTTAGTTACTGAGGGCATTTTGTTAATTGCATAAAGTGGTGATATGCGTTGGAGTTCATGTCACATGTATAGAAGTTTTTAAAAAAAGAGTCGAAAAATGAGAACAAGAATTTTTGTAGATATCTTTATTTTTTTGTTGGGGTATTTTTTTACTGTCTCCGTACAGGCACAACGTCCACCTGCAGAGCTAGAGTTGATTCCTATCAACGACAGTATTTATGTCATCCATAATCAAGGTGTGCCTGGGAATGCAACGGCCTTGATCACAGACGAAGGCGTTTTATTGGTTGATGACAAGTTTGAAGCAGATTATGAAAACATGGTGGAGTTACTGAGATCAATAACCGATCAACCGGTTAGGTATGTGGTGAATACTCACTATCACCAAGATCATAGTGGCTCCAACGCTAGGTTTAAGGCTGCTGGCGCGGACATTGTGATGACGGCGCAGGCTCGGGAGAGAATGGTTGAGGTTAATCAAAGCGGATTGCCAAGATTCACTATGGAAGAGAGCGCACGTATTCATATCGGCGGTGAGGTGGTTGACCTGTTGCACTTTGGTCGAGCCCACACAGGGGGTGATCTCGTAGTTTATTTTCCAGATTACCAAATACTCGTAGCAGGGGACCTCTTTAACTACGGTGCTATTTTCGGAGATGGCCCTCAAGCGGCCCAGCTTGTCGACTATGCTGGTGGCGGAAGTGTAAGAGAATGGACAAGAACACTTGATGCAATATTGATGCTCGGTTTTGAGACTGTTGTTCCGGGACATGGGGTTGTGACTACCAAAACAGAAATGCGGAGATTTCGAGATAGCACGTTGGCGCTACGTAGCCGTATCCAAAGTATGCTGCGTCAGGGGAGCTCTCGTGAAGCAGTTGAGCAGGTTCTTCGCAATGAGTTTGGTTGGCAGGACTTACACATGATGAGAGGTTTCGACGGTATATTAGGCGAGCTAAGGTGATGATGAGTGATAGAAAAGTAAACCTGAATGGTCTTGTCCTGGCCGGGTTCCTCTTGTTTATACCTGGTATCTCTGGCTCTCAAGAGAGCTCGTTTGTTGGAGAATGGCTTCTTTGGGTGGAGTCCGATAACCGGATAGGAAAACCTGCGTATGGCAGTCTGGTCTTTGAAGATGTGGAAGGTAGTCTCTCTGTATATATTGATGGTGGTTCCGTGAACTTATTAGAATTGAATGGTGATCAAATACGGTTCGATTTTGACTGGTCCGATCTTCCTGACATGGTACATCTTAGTGTTTTGGAAGGTACTCTGAATGGCGGGGTCATTGAGGGGGTAGCCACAGAGAACGGTGAAGATCGAGGTGCCTGGCGAGCGACCCGAATACCACAAAGAGATACATCGCTGTTGGTACCAGATCCTGTTGATTTCACCGGTATTTGGAGTGGACCATCAATCCTCAGTAAGCATGCTTTTGATCTGACCGAAGCTGGGGAAATATCCGATGCTAGTTATGATTCAACCATTGACGACCCGATTTTGCGTTGTGTGTCTGATGGACTGATTCGTATGTCTCATGGGCCTTTTGGTATTGAGGTTGTAGAACGCGAGGGCCGCATAATTGTTTTGCATGAAGATCTGCATGAGGTGCGGCGAATATTTATGGATGGAAGGGGTTTCCCAGAGGGTATAGAGAGTGCAGGTCTAGCCATGGGTTACTCCATTGGTCGTTGGGAGGGGTCAACACTTGTGGTTGAAACGCGAGGATTAAAAAGAACGATCTGGGATGCAGGCGGTATGCCAACTTCATCCGGCGCTATTGTGACAGAACACTGGTACCTGGATGATACAGAGCAACTACATGTCGAATTCAGCTTGGATGATCCCGTAAACTACACACGTCCCGTCCTCATGCATACAGTTCGAACCAAACAACCCAGTGACGTGGATATTCTCGAATATTCGTGTGATCCGCATGCTTTTTACCGCAGCCTGCAACTGGAAGATCGGTTGGAGGAGTATTGGGGGAGGTCCACTAATCGTCGCTGAAGACGTAGTATTTGCTCGCCGACACATTCAATGGAGCGATTTGGAGGATTGAAATGAAGGTGTATTTCTCGCTGTTCACCTTGGTGAGCATTTTTTGTCTCAACTGTGATTTAGCGCGGGGACATCATGCAATTTCTGCAACTTATGATGAGGATGCTATTGGCACCATACAAGGCGTTGTGGTAGAAGTTTTTTGGGCAAATCCACATGTTCATTACTATTTGGAAGTCATTAATGATGCTGAGGTCACTGAGCTTTGGGATATTGAGACAGGAAATTTGATAGGCCTATCAAGATCTGGCTGGACGAAGGAAACAATTGAGGTCGGGGATTATATAAGGGTCTCTGGCAATCTTGGCCGCGAAGGAACGCGACGATTGAATTTAGACAGAGATGCTTTAGAAGTTCTTGACGGGAATTTGGGAAATTTTAATTACGAAAGTGGTGCTGAGCCCTTCTCTAACGAACTGACGAACTCTGCTAATGTACAAAGTGTTGACGCTTCGGCAGTGTTGTCGGTTGATGACTAAGGATTGAAACAATGTATAACTTTAAGATATTAGCTGCGTGTATATTTAGTGTGCTATGGGTGCCCGTTCTGCAGGCAGAGCAAGAGTCTCTTCCTATTACTTCTGACCTGGAGAGTATCAGTTTCAACTCGATCGAGGGTCCCGTTACTATAAGGCGGTTTGCAAACGATATTATGCTGGTTAAGGGAACGGTTCGTCCGATGGTTCCTGTGCCAGGAGTGACTCCAGTAGGCGAACTTGAAGTTATAAGCGCTCTGCAGAACTCAGATTACATAGTTGTCGATACGCGTACCAAAGAGACACAATATGGAGGGACGATTCCTGGCACGGTAAACTTTCCTTTCAACGAGATCGCAGACCGACTTGATGAATTAGGTTGTGAAGGATCCGCAGCCGGTTGGAATTGCCAAGAAGCTCTTGAGGTTGTGCTGTATTGCAATGGCCCCAATTGTGGGCAGAGTCCAAGGGCTATGAGCGCTATGGTAGCGGCAGGGTTTCCTGCAACAAAAATTTCCTACTATCGTGGTGGCATGTTGGCCTGGACATCGCTTGGGCTTACTACTCGCGAGAGCGATCACTCTAACTAAAGTCTAAAAATGGTGCTCGTCGCCCGGGAACGTCGTCGGGGTGATGCGTGTGGGCAGAACTATTTACTCGATTTCTTGCCCAATTACTGCGGTCGGCTTAATCTCAATCATAGTTCCTGGGCGTGCAAAGCCTACTACGGTGATAAGAGCACTGGAGGGATATCGGCCTTCATTAAAGTACTCGCTTCGAATCTCGACAAACTTGTCACCGTCGCGAACATCTTGGATATAAACGGTCATCGTTACGATATCGGATAGCGTACCACCGTAGTGCGCGAGACGTTGTTCGATCAGACGAAATAGTTCGCGAGTTTGCGCTTCAAAATTTCCTGAAATATCGTTACCAGAAGCATCTGTAAGTGTTGTGTGGCCAGCAACCCATACCGTAGTCCCACCTGTTGTTGCTACCGCTCTAGAAAACGCTCGCCGTTCACCGTACTCATCGATTAGGTAGTCCTTAATGACAGGGACGTTTTCTTGAGCCCAAATTGATGATGTTGCCAAGAGAGCTAGAAGTGCTAGGGGACCGCCTCTAAAAAAAATTGAGATGATTCTAAACATTGTTAATCTCCTTGCTATGAATGGATCAGGATATTATGAGGTTTTGGTGGTGATGACGGTGGTCGCCAAATACCCTAGTGTGAAAAACTCTTTGTTCTGTGCGGGTAGAAATATAAGCTCGAGCTAGTTTTACAAACGGTGCAAGCTATTTGTAGTGAGGTAGATATTAATCAGGTAATGTATCAATGTAAGGTTGCTGCGAGTAATCTCGTGTCCTATTTCCATCCGCGTCGAGATTGTAGCGCACTCTATTACCTTCCTCGTCATAGATTCCAAGTGACTGCTGAAAATGTCCTGGTGGCGGCCAGCCTTTAGGGACAGTTGCCTCCAAAATATATAAACGACTGGCGTGTAGATACAATCCGACAAAAGTGCGTGATTCATCAGTATTCGTGATTTGTAGCAGATGTCCTGCAATGCGGTCTACGGTGTGGAAGGCGTCATACGTAATTTCATGGCTCCTCTGGCGAATATTCCATGCTGTATAGGCTATTGAACCCAATACATCAGATATCCATTCTTGGGCATAGACTTCGATACCGGTCTGTGCAGATCGTTCTTTGTGGAGTCTTTCGGTTTCTGTAAAGTTGGCAACAGTAACAGAATAGCGGCTAGGCGGAGCATCGGCTGTATAGACACGCGCTGGGAAGACAACGCCGTATTCAGATAGGAAATCAACCTCTTCTACTACCGGTTCTCCAGGGAAGTTGACAGTGAAAAGATCTGTTTGATTGATATACCTGCCCCAGGTTTGCCCAATACAAAGCCCTGGGAATAACAGGATCATTGATAGCGAGATGAGAGTCGATGGGCGTACTATTAATTGCCACAAATTCTTCAAGTAGATTGGTCTGATTGAGATTTTATCCATCCGCCTTACTCCAGAACGTTTTGAAGTTGTCGTCCTGATAACTCGACACCATCTTCTGTCGTTATGTATCCGAGGAGACAGCCATTAGAGCCGTCTTTAAGCGGGTGGCATTGAACAAAAATCTTGTCGCCTACTGTAAGAGTGTCTTGAGTCCAACCGTCACTTCTTAATCGATTCAGGCTGTTCGCCTCTAGAGCCCATATCGCGGGCTGATCGTCCGCACCAATGACTTCGATATAGAACCAACTGTGAGGATTTATCCAGCGCAACTCACTTACAGTACCTTCCAGAAAACTCCACTCCGAGGTCAAATAATTTCCATGGGAGTGGTGTGGCCATGCTGGTAAGGCTGAAGTGAATATCGTAAAGCCTGCAAGGATAAAAAGTTTGTTTTGCACCTTAGAACCCTTTGAACCTCATTTTAGAGACGATGATTAGTAATTAAACTTCTTGGTATCCCGTAGCTTCAAGTTGGACTACTAACCCGTCAGGGTCATCAAAATAGGGCCCACCTACTCCATCACGCTGTCTTGGTTCTAGGCCCTGGCGTCTGAGTTCCTCAATGACGCTGTCGGTTTCATAATCACCTATGCCTATGCAGTAATGATTAAGACCGGGGTTTCCTTGAAACATCGACAGAAAATTGCCCTCCCCAAGACCAAGGAAGCAGGCGGTTGGGGATTCATCTAAGACAGGCAAGTCAAAAAGTGCCTGGTAGAAGTCTCGCGAGCGCTGTACATCGGTAACGTTTAGCGCAACATGATTTATTTCCAGTCCTTTTAGACTGGAGGGTGATTGCGCTGAGGTCTTTGGTGTGGCTGCCAGTGCGGCGAGCCCAAAGATAAGATCACGCCGGTTTAATTGGCCAGTTTCATAATGTGCTAGCAGATTGGAGATCTGGTTAAACATACGGCCTCCTTACTTAGTTATTGTCTCAGGAGCTTATAAAAACAGGTGGTAGACTCAATCCGAATTAGTCGTAGGATTAGACTTATTGTAATTTTCAACTAACTACTCCCAGTGGAGCAGATGCTTTCTGCAGTGTACTCCGATTCACATCAAACGTCCGTGCCCATTAGTGTGGGAACCGTTCGCTTAGCCAATCAGCCAGGGCCTCAATTAGTTGTTCCCGCTGATTCCTCGCGCCTGCTTTTGGTCCTGCCGGATTATAGGAATGATCAGCTCCCTCGATGACAATAAATTCCTTGTCTTCACCTCCAGCTACTTCATAGTGAGTTCTTGATTCACTCATGCGAGCGCTAGGATCGGCGCTTCCAATGGTGACCAATAAGGGAACTGTGACCTGTGGAAGAAGATCTGGCGTGAAGATGTTCGATGCAAGTGAATTACCGCTAAGGAAGGCTTCCGGTGTGGTATTTCTCGGGTGAAAGTGGGCATAGTAATTGTAAAGATCTGGCCGGGAACCGGAGATTGGCGCTCCACCAGCGCCCAGAGCTCGGTCATTAGGGTCAATTGTGGGGTCAACATAAAACGGATTGGCAAAGTTTCGGTAGATAGTCATGTAGCGCTGCATTACGGCTCCGCGCTGGATATTGAGTTGTTCTCGGGCTGGTCGGTCCTCAAAGTCTGGTGCTTCCAGGAGCCGTTGGTAGATTCTTTTTTCTTCTATCATTGCAAAAGCTTTAGCCATTAACCGTTGCATTCGTGCATGTTGGGCTAACCGAAACCGCTCCATAAACTCCTCCGAGTGCTCGCTGGCCTCGGGGGGGATACGATACCCGTTCGCTGGGTCAAAAAGGTCCAGGCTTGGGTCCACTGATAAAGGATCATTCTCATCCACCACCGATGGATCGAGCTTTCGGGCGACAGCGTAACCACGACCTAGGTGGGCCGACGAGAGAATGAGTCCATCGGCTGGTGGTAAATCGTATTGGTTTAGATTGGGCGGGTTGCCTGCAGGGGTATGGCTTACTCGGTTGGGAGGTTCGGTCTGAGCCTGATTCTGATAAAAAGAAACCGTCCCGCCACCTCCGCTATGCCCGTGGAGAATGACGTAAGTGAAGCCCCTCTCTTCTTTGAGGAAACGAATGGCCTCGGCTAGGTCCAGCATTACCTCCTCTAGAATATTGTGATGATCTTCTTTGACATAACGGGTAGCTAGACCGAACGTCCCAAAGCCTTTTTCCGCAAGTTCAGCAGCTCGCCAATCATTACGAGAGTCAGATTCTGGATGGACGAAAAGAACTACGGTCTTGGGAGATTCCCCAGTTCTGGTGTAAAGGACACCTGCCGGCAAGCGACCGAAGCGGCGTTCCGGACCGATTCGCGCGAGCTGAACGGATTCATGTTTGAGATCTGTACTAACGACCGCATCTTGGGCGAATGCAATTTTGTTACTGGCGATGACCGACAGAACATCGGTAAAAACCAGCACTAGAATAAAAAAAGTACTCCTCATGATATTTTTCTTGTCCAATAAGGATATTCGCGCTTTTGCAAACATTAATTAATACACTGAAGATTCGTTATCAGGACGGGTCTGAAAAAACTTTAAAGTCCAAAGATATTGAGCTGGACACTGACTGATTGCCTGTTCTATGGCTGTATTCATGGCTTGTGTATCGGTTGTGTTGTCATTGCCTTTCAAGGCCTGTATGTACGGTAATATTTTAACCATATACTTTGACTGCTCATAATCATAATAACTGATGCAGGTAAATACTTTAGAGTGAGTCATTTTAGCTAGTCGACCTAGGACTGGCACAGTTGCTTTTTGCACTCCATAAAAAGGAGCGAATACACACTTATCAACACCTAAGTCCTCATCGGGGAGATATATTGATACCCGATCGTTTTGAATTGACTTTATTAGTGGTCGTAAACCATCGTCTCGCGTAAATATAATGCCACCAAACCGTATTCTACGGTTCGCCAATAACCAGTTTAATAGAGGGTTTTTTATTGGTTTGTAAGAACCAGATGCTTTTATTCGCATTGAAAGAGCTGCGATTGCGACATCAAGAGCAACACTGTGACATAACAATATAATTGCATTTTCACCCTTGGCCTTAACCGCTTTTACTTGATCAAGGCCCACAACAGTTATCTGTTTCTTAAGCAGCGATACTGGATGCCACCACAACAAAGCATACTGAATCCACGCACGCGCTTGCGCTCTAAAATTTATGCGCACCATCTCGCTAATTTCGATATCTGACTTATCTGTAAAACACAAAGACAAGTTGGTTTTTGCAATATGAACCCGTTTCTTGTTTTTTCGGAATACAAAATCGCCTAATTTATTCGCAACCACATCAAGGATTTTAGTTGGCATCCAACTGAAGCAATAAAACAAAAACAAACCAACCCAGATCGGCCAATACTTTGGCATAAGTAGAGACACACTAAAGGCAGGGACTGTACTAAGGCGCTCTTTGGTCATTAGAGATCGTTTATAATTGCCATAGAATTCGAGTGTTTGGTGACGTCATGCCTGTGAACTTTGGTTTGGATTATAAACCCCAAGGGCTTGTTCAGGTCGTGTCTATATTATGGCTTGTTGGCGGCGTGTTTGTATCAACAGAGGTGACCGCTCATCATGGTGCTGTTACCAACCCAGCATTGTACCGTGACCAGGACGTTGTTGAGCTTGAGGGTGAAATCACAGACGTCTTTTGGCGAAATCCTCATCCCAGATTTAGTTTGCGAGTTTTAGGCGAGGGTGCCGAGGAAACCATCTGGGAACTGGAGTTGAATCGTAGTGCGGTCAGTTGGAGTTACAGAGGAATAACTGCTGACGATTTTCCGAAGCCCGGTGAACGAGTTAGAGTAGCCGGATTTATATCAAGGCGCGATTCCCGTTCCTTAGGCATTCTTCATCTGCTGTTACCTAATGGACAGGAATTTGTGAATGGTTTCCGCGAGCTTAGGTGGTCAAGTGCGCGGATGTTAACCGAGATGCAAGAACCTGATTCTGAAAAGGTTGAAATAGCCGAACAGGCTGCGGTCGGAGTCTTTCGTGTTTGGGGAGCAGACGTGGATGGAAGTGGTGCCCACCCGCCGTTATCGGAATACGCCTATTTACTTACCGAGAGAGGTAAGGAATTAGCTGCGGCATACGATCCTGTGACTCAATTTCAAGAACTTGATTGCCGACAAGGCATGCCGATCACAATGTTTGATCCGGTCCCGATGCAGCTTATTAATGATGGTGACCGGATACTTATTCGGGTACAGGAATACGATATAGAGAGAATCGTTTACATGGGTGTTGATATCAGGGAGGTTGAGTTGGAGGACTCGCCTCTTGGACATTCCGTGGGACGTTGGGAAGGCGATACACTTATCGTCGATACATCGCACGTGGATTGGGCCTATCTCGATCCGTATGGGACACCTCAGTCGGACCAGGTGCGCTACCGTGAAACGTTCTCGTTATCAGGCGCTGGAGATGTGCTGAACTACTCGATTACCATTACCGATCCAACTATGTTTATTGAACCTTTGACCTTTGAGAGAGCAAGAGCATGGACAGCTGGTGTGGAATTAGTTTCTTATGATTGCATCGCTCATTGGGAAGGTTTGACGGGCTAGCGTCATGCATGAGAGGTTTTGATAAAACCTGGAGCAGGTGGGAAATAATCTATCAAGCAGCAACCGCATGCACGAACTTTTGAGAGTGATGTTTCTACCTGAATAATTGTGCGTTGCACTGTCCCGCAATGATAAGTTCAGCACAGTTTTTTCAGTTGGAATTTTCTACGGAGCGATGCTAAAAATAAAATACAAAAATTGTTCTCTCTCGACCCTTTTTGGAATTGCGGTGAGCATGTTTGCCGTGAGCTGTGCAGGCCCCGTGGATGAAATAATCCCTTCACGGTCTGCGCAACTTTCTACAGACTCAGTCGCCGAACTCAGGCAAATCGCGTATATAAAGGCTTCAAACACAGGAGGCGGAGACAACTTCGGGGCAGGTGGGAATATCTCCGGCGATGCTGTGATTTTAAGCAGGGACGGCGGTACGCTCGCCGTAGGCGCTCCCTTTGAGAGTAGTAGCTCGTCTGGTGTTGGGGGGAATCAAGTTGATGAGTCTCTATACGGCTCAGGGGCGGTGTACATCTTTACGCGCCAGGGTGACAACTGGGTACAACAAGCCTATCTGAAAGCATCCAATCCTGGGTTGATGGACAACTTCGGTTTCGTAACTGCCCTGAGCGGTAACGGTAATACACTGGCAGTGTCTGCACATTCTGAGTCCAGTGGGGACGCTGGAGTCGAGGCAGATCAAAGCGATAATTCCATCCCTCAAGCTGGCGCTGTCTACGTCTTTACGCGGACTGGTGATAGTTGGGATCAACAAGCCTACATCAAGTCCTCGAATATAGGTGAAAGGGGGTTTGGAGATGGGGATCAATTTGGCGCCGCCCTGACGTTAAGTGATGACGGTAATGTGTTAGCTGTCTCCGCAATTACAGAGGATGGCGGCTCACCGGGTATTGACGGTGATGAAATGGATAACTCTAAACCCGACGCAGGGGCTGTGTACCTTTTTCAACGTAACGGCAACACTTGGACACAAAGTGCGTATGTAAAAGCATCAAATCCGAGTGATGGAGACTTATTCGGTTATTCGGTTTCCCTATCGGCAGATGGGCGCAGATTGGCCGTTGGCAGCTACGATGAGGATGGTTCGCTGGCCGGGAGTAACGAGCAACAGGACGATGAACTGGACGAATCCGGGGCCGTGTACGTATTCGACTACAGTGGGGAAGTTTGGAATCAGACCGCCTATCTAAAAGCATCTAACGCCGGAAGCGGAGACGCGTTGGGTGTTGCGGTTGCCATCAGTGGTGATGGCAATACTTTAGTTGCTACAGCGGCAGATGAGGATGGCATGGTCACTGGAGTGAACGGAATACAAGATCAGACGGTGTCTGTAGATGCAGCTGACTCAAATATTGCTGCCGGTGCTATCTACGTTTTCGTCCACACAAACGGTAGCTGGTCCCAGCAGGCCTATGTGAAGGCTTCGAACACTGGAGTTAACGACTGGTTCGGTTCTCGAGTTGCTCTGAGCGGTGATGGGAACATTTTAGCAGCAGGTGCACAGCTCGAAGACAGTGCGGCCCAGGGCATTGATGGAATTCAAGATGACGATACAGCAACAGCGGCGGGCGCTGTGTATCTGTTCGCGAGAACAGAGGGCGCCTGGTCTCAGATCGCTTACATGAAGGGATCGAATACAGAAGCATTCGATGAGTTTGGTAGCTCAATTAGCTTGAGCCGGGATGGTTCTCTCATCGCCATTGGGGCCCAATACGAAGACAGTGCCTCCGTTGGGTTGGGTGGGAACCAGACCGACAACTCGGGCTTTGATTCGGGGGCAGTTTACCTCTTCAGTCACTGACTACATTTAGCCCTCAACTAATTATTTTTTTAGTCGCTGAGAAAATAAAATATTAAGGTCATCTAAACTTTCAAAGTGATCCATCGGAGTAGACGATTTTACCGTCTACGATTGTAAGGGCTGCTTTTGTATCCCTAATGTTATGAGCGTCACCTTCGAACGGGTTTTGTTTCAAAATAACCAAGTCTGCTAGATAGCCTGCTTTAAGTTGCCCGCGTTCATGTTCTTCTCTAGTAAACCAGGCTGCATTCTTGGTGTAACCCCTCAGACCTTCCATTAGAGTAATTTGTTGAGGACCTCGCCCAAGAGGATCCATGGAGAGGATATCTTCACCATTAAAGGTCTCTCCTGTAACCATGAACTGTAAAGTAGTCCACGGATTGCTATGTCCGGCAAACATTCCATCTGCTCCAAAACCAACGTTAAGGTTTGGGGTGTCCAAAGCAGTTCTATATGGGGGGCCAGAGAATTGCCAATCTGGGAACAGAAATCGAACCGCCTGAATTCCAGCCCCTATGCCCAACCCGGCCATATCTGATAGATTTTTTTCAGTGGCATCGTTTAGGTGTTCCATGGAGTTGTGTCTTATTGCGAATGTGCCGATTCGACATGGGTCGGTTTTGGTAACCGCAAGCCTCAATCCGTCAATAATCCTAGTTATTTGCTCAGCCTCAGCATGTTGATGAAAGGACCAATCGGGGCGTCGAAGGATAAAAATTGCCGCCTCGGCTATGTCTGTCACAGTTGGTTTGGCAATAGATTCTCCCAGACCCATGTTTTTAAAAAACGGCCCACCGATTCTACTCATGTGGAACCCTTCCCCTGGGAGTTCCAGTGGGTCTGAGCAAGTTTGTGTTTCAGCCAGTGGGGCCGCACTGAGTATGTTGCGAAGGGCATCTACTCCAGATTCACCAGATGGTCGAATCTGGTAACGATTGCGAACGCTGAGTTCACCACGCCGGGCGGCCTCTAAGAGTGGCAGAAAGTCTTGAGTTTGTCGGAATCCATTACCACCAGCGTCACCAACTCCTACCAAGCCCACACTATGAGACCAGCGTACCAGGTCGATAGTACTTCTTACTTGATTTTCAAGAGTATTGTTTGCTCGTGTCCACTCATAGACCTGCTGACTCAGAGCATCACTTAGTCTTCCGTTCGGGGGGATAATCGCGATGAATGGTACGGGAGGTGTCATAGTATTAAAGAAAACTATGGCATTGGTATTGAGCTGACCTGGGCCACTAAAGTTAGCCCTATTAAAGTCATTCGGGGCTGAGCCGACAGGAGATGGCGTGAATCTTTGTGAGAATAATACCTTGTGGTTAGGAGCCCACTGATCTAATTCTTGTCTAGTAGGATATCTCCCTGAAAAAGGGTCGTCTGGGTCTTCAAGAAATTGAAGGTAATTATGACGCCCAATCAAAGTAATCCACTCACCGTCTGGGACTTCTGTAGTTCGTTCCTTCAGTGCATTTTCTAGTTCTCGGAGTGTGAAGGTATTTTCTCCACGGTGCAGAGCATACCCCCAGGTAATAGCACTTCTGTTCCAATGCAGATGTTGGTCAATGATGCCGGGGATAATAATGTTTCCCCCGGCATTTATGACGATGGATTCTCCTTCTTGTTCGTTGTTTATTTCTGCCTCATCGGTGCTCACAGAAACAATACGATTTCCGCTAATTAACAATGTATTCGCGGTTGGATTTACATCGTCCATAGTTACGATGTTGGCATTAATGATTTTTATATCATCAGCATCAACTATTCCTGCACTAATAATGGAGAATGCAGTAATTGCATATGCAAACTTTTTTGAGAGTGATGGATTCATTTTTTCGCGGGCATATTCAAGAGTGGTGGAGCCGAGGAGAGTCGAACTCCCGACCTCTGCATTGCGAACGCAGCGCTCTCCCAACTGAGCTACGGCCCCACATTTAGAATCGACCCATTATTATGCAGTTGGATGCGGTCTGCCAAGCGGCGTTTTATTTGATCGGTTTCTTACTCAGCGTCTTCGGGTAGAGCGCAATTAAACGGTTTGATCTCGTGCCCTGGGACCCAGATCCAAACACCTTCCATTACTACCGGCTCGGTAAAATTCACAGGATCTGTGATCCGTGCTTCCCAGGCCAGACTTGTTCCATCGGAACTAAGCGTGAAACGTTCGTTAATGAATACATCCTCACTTTGGGGCGTGCCTAAATCATCTATATAACGCCAACCGATATCAGCCGTCTCTATGATCAGAGTATTTTCATCCCAGCGGCCCGTGGAATATCCCATCCGAGGTTGAGCCTGTTCCCCGGAACCCGTGCCATTCATGTGGATTGTGCGAATGCCATCCCACTCCTCAAGGAGAAGAATGATGGTATCGCCCTGATCTAGAAAAGCTATTGGATACGGATTATCCATTGCAGTAGGCAACCCGGGTGGTATACAGCGCAACGCAGGGTCATTTGTAGGATCCCATTCAGCTTTTGTAGCATTACCAACTTCTGTCAAAGGGAATACAGTTGTACCTGCGCCAGTTTCTGGGCGCTCGCTAGGCAGCCAGACTCGAAAAATATCTGCTCGTAGTTCTGCATCAGCATTTTGAGCATTGCGGATTGCGTCTGCGGTTAGTCCGTAACGGCGTTCAACGCCGGCCTGAAGTGGCACCTCTTCACCGCTAGATAACGTAATTGAGCGCGCGAACATGGCTTGAAGGCCGTTCCTTCCTATGCTTCCAGAGACTCTCACTTGATCGCCTACTCGTATCACATCTTGGCTAATGCCGAGGCGCTCCACCGTATTCACGGAACCAAACTCTACCTCCCAAGTCTCTTCTGAATTATTCTCGTTGACGAGGGTCACATCTAAACGGACATGAGGGTTACGCCAGAAAATAGAGGATATTCGTCCCTCAATTTCACCGATAGTGTTCCTATCGTAAATCCCTGCTGCAGCGTGATGAGCTCCGACGTAACAGGTCCAAAGCCAACAGGTTAGCAGTAGGTTAATTCGAATAAAGTTCATTTCTACCCCTTACGTTATCCTCTTTTTAAAGGCCAGTAGACTTTATAAATAAGGTCTTAAATGCCTGTTGCCTAAGAATACTCTGAAGAGACTGCCCTCAGATATACCGCTGTTCCTTTAATGTGTCATTGAGTAGATCAGATAATTTACGGCGAAGCGATAGGCCAAGGCCGTCATCGGTTCAGGATACCAGGGATCATCGGCGTGCTCCCATGCATCACCCATGTCCATATTGAAGTTGATAGCTACCATTAATCGTCCATCGTCGTCAAAAATACCACGCCAACGAGGGACGGTACCTCGTCTCTGGCCACCTCGACCAGGGATTTGAGTGCGCTGATCCAGATCGTATAGGACATGGAGGAGTTCGTGCTCTTCCCCAAGATCTATAATCGGACGATCTGGAAAGACTCGGCGCATCGAATCGGTGAATATTGACCACTCGTAGCCACCCCAAAAATCATCCACCATCAGAAATCCGCCTCGATCCAGATATTCTCGCAGCAGTTCAGCCTCCGTATCGTTCAGATACCACTGTCCGACCTCAACGGCGTAGAGCCACGGGTAATCAAAGACCCTATTGTCGGTTAACGTGATTAGGCGTCCGCCATCTCCGTAATAGTCAACGGTTTCTCCATCTACACGAGTCAGCCGATTAATGCCTTGCATAAGATGGTATTCAGCATCCGCGTAGTCCGTGCTCCAGGCCCCGCCACCACCCCAGCGGCCTCTACGGCTGCCAGCAGCGCTGTTATAAACAAGCCGTGCGAAATGAAATTCTGACGTGGGCGCTCCCTCGATCCGTGAATCTCCAGTCTGCCCATTGGCTACAACTAGCCAACCCCCAGATACCACAACTATGATACCGATCGTAGCTGCCATTACAGAGCGTATGCGTGTGAAGATTGTCACGCGGTCCAAGTACTCCAAACTCCAAGAATCGAGTCGTTCTGTTTGGAATTATGGCACTGGGACCTGTTCTCTGGCCAACTTTTTTCACGAATCATAATCCGTCGTCCCTTGGCCCTTGGATTGATACTGTCGAGCATATATCAAGGTATGTTGTGAACTTCACAGTGAGCGAGCAAGGATGTTCATTCGCTGTCTTTCTGATTCATTAGGTAAGCGCCCGAATGCGGACGCTATGTTTTCTTGCATATGTTGTGGGTTAGTGGTTTCAGTGAGGACAGAGGTAACCGCTGGGTGAGCGAGAATGTACTTCAGTGAGAACTGCGCCCAGCTCGCACAGTCAAACTCCATTGCCCATTCGGGGAGCGTTTGGCCGTTTACGAGTCCAAAATAATCACCGTTCATGAATGGCCCATTTATGATCACAGCTATACCAAGATCTTGAGCTAAAGGCAGAATTCGTTCTTCGGCCAGGGTTTCTATAATCGAGTAATTCACTTGAATAAAATCTAGTGATTCAGTATTCATGAAGGATTCCAAATCTCCATAATCCTCATAATTGGAGACCGTAGCGCCAATGTATCGGGCCTCTCCTGTCCCTTTCCATTCCTTTACATTTGGCCAATGAACATCAAGACCACGCAGGCTCATGACTTGTATTAGGTCAAATGTTTCCCGGTCAAACAATCGTTGAGCTTGTCGTACCTGCCTAATACCAATCTGCTCATCCATGGTATTGATCTTCAGAGCAACAAAGAGCTCATCGCGTAGATCAGGGGCGCTTAATATCTGTCCGAAGGGGCCTTCGTTTTCTTCGCTGTATGGCGTTGTGTCCACCAGCTGGCCACCGTAATTTACTAACATCCTTAGTACTTCAGCTAAGGAGTCGGTTCCATCTGCAGGGATCCGTGAGACCGCCTTCGAAGAGCCAAGGCCGATCACCGGTAGAGTTTCACCACTTGCGGGTATTGTCCGGGTTGGCAAACGGTTCTGAGCGAAAGCTTGGGTAGGGCGATAAAAAAGAAAGCCAAGCCCATAAAGCCAGCCGAACAAATCGCGTCGAGTCATCATATCAATATCGCTCGTTAGTCATTACTAGGTTAGATGGGTAGGGTTAAGTGGACGAGCATAACTAAGGACTCCGCTGCTGCCGGAATTGCGCCAAGCTTTGGTCTAGGATTCTTAAACGTTCTTCTAATCGGCCACTTCCACCTCCAATTCTTGTGCCGTTAGCCAGCGTAATAGTATCCCATCCGAGCATGTTAGAACCGTTGCGTGAAGGACTGCCAACTATCCTTACTCTGTCGCCTGTTTTTAGCTGATCTGCTGTCCAACCGGATCTCCTGAGTGCGACGGAGGCATCACCTTCCGCCATCCATGTTTCGAGCACCTCGTCTTCGTTCCTGACCTCAAAATAAAGCCGTACATGCGGATTTACGAAGCGAAACTCGGTCACAACACCTGAGACTTCGATAATTTCATCGACTTGATAATGCGCAGCGAAATTGTGGTGCGATAGGGTAGGCGGGGCATTCAGTAGCGCGCCGCAGATAAAGGTAAAGATCTTGCCTTTCACAGTATTATCTTTCTTAAAATTGTCCGGATATCGCTTCACAGGGAGGACGTTCAAGTTCCACATCTGGTGTGAGGATTCGTGGTCTCTCAATCGTTAAGGGTTCCTGCAGCATCACTGGGTCGTACATAGTGAATTGCACATCCAGTCTACGTCCATCCGGACTTACTGTGTAGCGCTCGATACTTCTTGCTTGGTCGCTGTTGTGAATGGCCAGCTGATCGTCTGCCAGATTAGGAGCAACATTCACGGTCTCTACGACTAATGTGCGTCCTTCATACCAACCGATTGAATGCCCTCCAGCACTATTTTGTTCATTATTAGGATGCCCGCGACCATCCATGTACACCGTTCGATCGACAGTCAGATCCTCCCCTCTGATGATGATGTGATTGTCATATACTTCAAACTCAATCGGATCAGAGTGAAGCACTGTTCTGAAAATACCAAAGCTCTCACACTGAATGGCAGGGTCATCAGCAAGATCGAACGCTGAGCCGACTGTTCGACCTGTGTCGGTAAGTCGATCGGCGATGATTTGAAAAGTGTGCGCTTCAAGGGACTCTATTATTTCTTGAGCGGACAGGTGGTCGTTGGATGGGTCATACAGGAGTGCCTGTAGATACTCGTATGTTTCTGCTGTGCATCTGCAAGAAAACTTACCTTCGATATCCCAAGCCGGATCATTCAGCGTATCCAGAGTGTTAGTACTCCAGACACCTGAAAGATCTATAGGTTGTGTTACTTGCGCATGAGAGAAGGTTGCATGAAGAAAGAAACAAACCAGAAATATTTTTTTGATTAATACAGCCATTCTGGACTCTCTCAGATACGCGAAGTGTTGATTTTAGCTGGTCTAACTAGAATAGATCTCATAATTCACTTCTAAAAATTAAAAGTAAAGTCCCTTTGCTTTGTGATATTACTTTTGCGTGCTTAAAGTTGAAATCATGTCGCGTTTTTTTTGTTTTCCTGCCACACTCCAATATCCATGCTCGGAGGGACTGTTTCATGAAACGTACTCTACTCTACGCATTGACTATGGGCGCATGGCCCGTGTTTTTTGGCGGTCTGGTCTTGGCGCATCACTCATTTTCTGCGCAGTTTGATCCGAATAGCCCCGTTTCTGTCACCGGGACGGTAACAGAGATCCAATGGATGAATCCACACGTTTATTTCCACGTGGATGTAGAGGAGCACGGTGAAATTATCAATTACGCTGTGGAGGGCGGGACGCCAAATATGTTGTATCGACGTGGTTGGCGTAAGGATGATCTCAAGATCGGCGATATAGTGATTGTGGAGGGATTTCGGGCTCGCGACGGGACCCATAACCTAATAAACGGGCGTCGCGTGACTTTTCCTGACGGGCGACAGGTGTTAACCGGCTCAATAGATGGCGGTCCTCAGGGGCCGCGGTAGTTGTTATTGGACAGGATGCTCTTGAGGGGTCTTAACATGGGCAGGGGTCGTTGGGTTTTTATTGCGGTGATTCTTACTCTTGGCATATTTGAAGTAGATGATGTTGGGGTGTTCGCCCAGACTTATGGTCCTAACCCTACCGAGGGTGCATGGTGGCACAGGGGAGAGATATCACCAGAAGGTTTGGCGGATCTAACAGGAGTTTGGTTTGGTGGGACGAGTGGTGATCTATCAGATGACACTTTGCCCGGGCAAGAGATGATTCTTACGCGTTACGGTTACGAACGTTACGCTAGTGTTGACCATGCTAAGGATCCCAATACCTTCTGTTTGCCATCAGGTCCGGCACGCATGATTATGATGGCACACCCTTTCATGATTGTTCAGCGTCCCGGGATTGTCGCTATTCTTCAAGAGTCGCAGCGTATTTTCCGTATTATTTACACCGATGGTAGAAGTCACCCGGATGATGTATTTGATTACCCGGAATGGATGGGTAGTTCTATTGGGCATTGGCAGGGTGACATGCTAGTAGTTGAAACTGTTGCCATCGATGATCGTACGTGGCTCGATACATCTGGTCACGAGCATAGTGATCAGCTACGAATGACCGAAAGATTTAGTCTGGTGGACCAAAATACCTTGGAGCATATCGTCACATATGAGGATCCAGTGTTCTTTGCCAGACCTTTCACAACCCAAAGAATCTTCGTGCGGCAGATCGGAGACCGAATAATGAATCACGCTTGCAATGAGAATGAACGGGACATTGAGCACTTGGTTCCAACCATTGGAGGCACTGGACTGGATAAAGCTCTCGTTGAGGGTGACACATCCAGAGAATAGCTTGTCCGGTAGAATCATAACTAGCGATGGATAGTACGGAGCTTGTTAAGCGCTTAACGGTCCTAGATACCTGTGCGGTTTCCGATGCACTGGACAGCCTGGGTTTGAATGGAGTGGTTACAGGGCTGGTTCAGCGTTCTACGAATGAGCTCATTGCCGGTCGTGTCCAGACCGTAAAACTTTCAATAGGTAGCACGCCTGGCAGATCAAGCACCCACTTAGGCTCACGCTCTATTGAGGAGGCGTGGGAGAGGGACATTATTGTCGTTGAGCAACGAAGTGGTGTTGATGCTGCCGGCTGGGGAGGTGTGCTGGCTGTGGCAGCCAGAGCTAAAGGTATCCAAGGTGTAATTGTTGAAGGCCCAGCACGCGATATAGACGAGTACCAGAAGATTGGTTTTCCAGTTTTTTCTCGATCAACGACACCGCGAACTGCCAGAGGGCGAGTTCACGAGTCTGGGATAAATGTTGAAATAAAGGTTGGAGATATCAATGTTTCAGCAGGTGACCTGGTGATAGCAGACGGTACAGGTGTAGTTTTCGTACCAATAGGAATTGCCGAAGTCGTGATTGAAAAAGCAGAAAAAATAGTTGCTCTTGAAAAATCTATGTGCGAAAGAGTTCTGACTGGTCAGCCGGTCACCAAGGTCATGGGTAAGGACTACGAAACTCTGTTGGAAACTCAGAATTAGTTGTCCAAGTTTTCAGTGGCCTATTATTTAGGGTATGAACTCTCTTGCTGATTCTAAATCACAATCAAATGAGACCATCTCAACGTCAGGTGAATAGATTAATTCCCGGGTATGGATCAATGGTTCTAGCATGTACTCCGGATCTTCAAGCATGAACTCAACCATGATCCGAGTACCATCTTCATTCAGTTGATACCGTTCAACGAGATGTTTCTGAACACCCGATGGGACACCTATTTGATAAGGCGAGCGGTGATTGGCAAAGAGTTGAGTATCCACTACTAATACATCTTCCTCCCACCAACCAATTGAATGTCCTGTAAAGGAGCGCTCGCCATTTTCAGGATGCCCTCTACCATCCATATAGACCGTACGTAACTCGTCAAAATACTCAGTTCGGAGGACGATGGTTTGCTCGTCTTCGTTGATTTGGATTTCAAGCGGGTAGAGGTTGGTGTAGATGATCAGAGCCGGTGCTGGTGGCCCTATACAACTCGACGTGGGGTTTTCATGAGACAGTGGATCGTACTGGGCTTGAGCACTCCTTCCAGCCTCTGTCAGCTTGAGGTTAGCGTGGAAAAACCCATCAAAGCCGCCTGGATAGTTAGCGAGTTTTGAAGTGTCCGCCCTCCATCGTCCTGCCAGACTGTTAGTGGCTGCTGCAACTTCTGGCTCTGCCAGAAGAGGTTCTCCTGATTCTCTATTGAACGATGTTGGTAACGTGATCCCATTTTCTTTTTCAATGGTTCGCAATATTCCGTAGGCGCGACCATCTTGTGCTGGGTTGGCTTGAACGCTAACGCGGTCACCTCTGGATAGTGAATCTCGGTTCCAGCCAACACGTGTCATGGTGAGTGTTGAGGATGTTTGCACTCTCCATTCGAGAGGTTCACCACGTTCATCAGTAGTATTGAGAGTGATATATACGTGTGGATTCCGCCAACTGAACTCAATAACGGTACCCTGAACTGTAACCACTGAATTCACATCAATACCCACCTCACTATGATGCGCTAACACCGATGAAGTTAGAGCGATCGTGGCTATAAAACTTAATATATATTTCACTATCTGTCTCTTTTAGTGATCTGTGGATCCGTTATGGTTCTCCTGGAAGCGGTTCAAACGCTGGCGGTGGTACCCGACGGTTCGAAGCTGATTGATAAGCTGAAGCAACCCTTATGATCATATCTTCCTGGCCGGGCTCTGCCCTAAATACTAATGAGTAGGGTAGTCCTGGTTCTGGCAGTGTTGTAGGGGTATTACTATTTGTCGGAATGTACCGTTGTCTATCCTCACTGAGTGTGAAAACCGGATCGTACACCGTTTGTACATAACCAGCTGGTATCAAGACCTCCGTTAAACCAGCATAGGGGCCCATGCGAATCTCGTTACGCGCTGCTTGACCTTCTGGTTGGGGTTGTGGAGCGTGACCAATCTTGCCGGGAGCAAGCGGATAGTGGAGTCGCACAACTACATCGAGATTGTTCTCCATCATTACCTTCATTTCCACTCGGCGTAGCAGTTCTCGTAATTTGATACGCTCATCGATCCCTTGCCGCTCTCCGAATGTGCGGCGTATATCTCCTATTTCTTCCCAGTTCTTGAACCATGCCCGTTGGGCATCAGCCCAGAATTTTGATCTTTCGTTGAGCGTAGCCCAATCGGCTAATGTCTCTGTGTAGCCGCGTTCTGCCCAGTCCGCCGCGCGTCGGGTTAGGTACTGTGCAATATGAAATTGCATGGCATTTGATTTACCGAGCGTCAGGATTGAGCGTATGTTGAGGCCCGGGGGTGGGGGCTCAGTGCCTTCGGCTAGGCCGACCATATACTCAATTGGGCTCATTGTGCCCGCTCCGAAGGTGATACCTGGTGCAAATTCCGTTGGAGTGATCCTTGCTGCAAATTCCGGGAACTGAGGCCGGGTGTTAGAGGCTCCCAGTGGGGCTGGCAGAATATAGTCTGTCTCAGAATCGTCTAGCCAAAATAGAATTTCTGGGAAGATTACTGGCAGGAGTTGGGCTAGTGCGTCCGTGTAGGACGGTTCCATATTTTCAATGTTCGGGTCATCTGGCCATATCGGATCAACAGATTCCACTAACGTGGCGCCAAGGTGTTCGCCGAGTACTTCTTCAATTTCCCTGACCGCAGCATCAACGATGGGTTCATCTGCTCTAACACCGGGAAACTTCAGCATAGACTCCCGAATCACACCGATACGTACGCCGCGCAACGAGTCTTCGGCTGCCGATTCCACTACGTGCTCAGCGTATGTTCCTTCTAGGATGCTGGATCGGGGAACGGTCGTCCACATGTCTCGCGGATCGTAGTAACCGGTCTCCGGATCCTTCATGGCATCCAGAACTTTGGCGGAGTCGCCTATCCAGCGGCAGTGAATCCCGGAGCGGTCATAGTAGATATCAGAGCCAATAGCGCCTCCGAGGAAGGAAATCATAGCTTTGTGCGGTAGTAATAGTGCGACCGCATTGTGATTCGCGGGGCCTCGACAGGACATGCTAGTTTCTTCACAGAGACTGCACATCGCAAGATTGCTGCTTACCGATGCGGCAGACCCTGAACTTGAACCTAAAGAGGCTGCGCGCGTTGTGTCGTAGACATTACTTGGGTTACCCGACCACGAGCTGCGCTGATAACCTAGTGTGGAGGGCAATACCATGGTTGCCTCGTTGCGCCCGCCGGGATCGCAGCCACTGCCACCGCAGCCACGTCCGTTGTATTCGCTGTTGATTGCTTTCGCATAAATGATTGCGCCTTTCTCTCTGAGTTGCTCTACCAGTATGTGATCAGTGGCTGGGAAATCGATGTCATAGTGCGCATCCGCGGCCGCCGTGGTACGCATATCCTTCGTGTCAAACGGATCTTTGAAGCTAAAGGGTATGCAATACATCGGTAGATTTTCGAGATCGGGTTCGCTGCCGTATTGCGCATCTAACCCCATCGCTTGTTCTAGCGCGTCAGGATATTGGCGGAAGTCTTCGCAAACGGCGTGTGAGCCTGCTGGTAGTGGTCCTGCAGAGGGGTGCAGATCTGCATCACCTTTGCAGGTCACCGAGCGTTCACCTCGGAGATTAAATGTGCCTAGGGAGTTCATCTGGCCCGCATTTGGGATGCCTAACGTCATACCGTATTGCTGGTAGACGTCGGGGTCTGATGCTGTTGGTTCCATTCTCCCGAACTCTATAGGAGTGCCTTCGTATTCATCAAAGCTTGGCAAGACATCGCTAATCGCTATCGTCTCGGTTGGAAACTCAATAGGTGCACCCGTACGCATGGTCCCGGGTGCAGAAGAAACTGGTTCGCCCCCCCGTGTCACGAGTTGGTTGCTAACACCGTTATAGGCTTGGGCTCGGTTGATATACATCTGCACCAGTCCCACGCACGTAAGCTGTTCTTCTTGAATGGCGCGATGTACGTCTGAAATTCTCGCCTCCTCAAGATGGAACTGAAAGTTATCTTCGGACGTATTTTGGGCACACGCATTGCTGCCGAATACGAGAAAAATGACTGTTACTACCAATCGATTAACCTTGGCGATTAACATGAGTGTCCTCCAGAAATTTTGGAACAACGATCTCGCGAACGTTCTAGCCTGATCTTCTTTGCTTTTATCCTGGCCAATAAGCCCTGAGGGAATTCTACTCTACGTCTCGTTTTCATTCTTGGTTTCTCGTTTAGACTCTTTCTAAATCAAAAGTAATGCTCAGTGTGCTTCGAGATCGGTAGAATGAGCTTTGGCGAATCAATAAGAGCCCGTTGTTATGATCCGCACCAGCATTTTTTTCTTGATGCTACTAATGTCCGGAGTTGCGGGCGCCCACCATTCCGTGAGTGCATTTTATGATAGCGATACTGCCAGTGAGTTGGCGGGAACTATCACCAGCGTTGATTGGATCAATCCTCATGTGCGTTTTACGCTGGAAACACTTGCTGCTAATGATGAACGCGAGATTTGGGTCTTGGAGTCAGGTTCTGTGAATATGCTGGAACGTCATGGAGTTGGGCGTGAAAATCTTGCGGTGGGGAACTTTGTGACGGTGGTTGGACACCTGTCCCGGCACGGTCTTAAGGAGATGATAGCCGGTTATATCAGCGTGCCGAGTGGTGAGAACATCGTATTGTGGTCAGGGCTCTTCGGTGGATTGGAAGCCATAGAGCCCGATTCCGGGGTGCAGACACAAACATCTATGGTCTCTGGACCGCAGGGGATTTTCCGCATCTGGACCCAGAGCCAAACCTATAGCCGTGATGCAACAGATACCTCTGCAGGCATGCTCCTTCCCTATACTTCTACAGCTTTAGCTGCCCGCGAGCGATATAACCCTCTAACAGATGATACTGCTTTGCGATGCATACCCCAGGGTATGCCCGGCATTATGGACAACCCGTTTCCGATGGAAATTGCTGAACAGGGCGGAGATATCGTTATTCGGATGGAGGAGTGGGATGTTGTACGCACTGTTCACATGTCAGATGGCCCGGCTCCAGATAATCAGCTTGCTTCACCTTTGGGGTACTCCTTGGGTCGGTGGGAGGAGGACACGTTGGTTGTTACAACTAACCGGGTTAATTGGCCTTTTTTTGACGATGTTGGTACGCCGCAGAGTCAGGATATTCAGATTGTCGAACAGTTTTTACTGAGTGCTGAGGAGCATCGGCTGCACTACACAATAACGGTGGCGGATGCCGCCACATTTACTGAACCTGTTAGCCTAAGCGGCTACTGGGTTTGGGTGCCAGATGAAGAAATCAAACCATACAATTGCACACTTTGAAAATAGCTGATGGGGGTATTAATACCATGAAATTTTTCCTTTCTTTTTTTCTTATGTTGGGGGCATTTTCTCTTGCCGCGCAGGAACATCAGATGCCGCGTCAACTATCACACGAACTCGTTGAAGGCTTCTTTCAGGTTCCTGATGATATATGGTTGTCTGAGGCGGTTGGCGTAGACATTAATGCGGCAGGCAATATTTTTATTCTGAATCGGGGGAATATCCCGCTGTTAGAGTTCACTCCTGACGGTGAGTACGTACGTTCATATGGCGAGGGTTCGACGATTTTTCATGCAGCCCACAGCATACGTTTTGATCGCTACGACAATATGTGGGTCGTCGATTCAGCTAATAATATAATCGTACGCGTCAGTCCCAACGGTATCATCGAACAGACGCTTGGTCGGCGCCTGGAACCATGGGTTACACTTACTCACGGACCTGCGTACCGTGCAATCCCCTCAACAGGTAACTTCTATCATCCGACCGATGTTGCCGTTGCATCCGATGGTAGTAGCTTTGTGACGGATGGCTATGGAAACAGCCGCGTTGCACACTATAGCAAGCAAGGGCTTTTGATTAAGTACTGGGGTGATCGTGGTGCGGGACCGGGCCAGTTTAATACACCTCACAGTATTGTCATTGATAATAACGACAACATCTATGTTGGGGATCGTAACAATAGCCGTATACAGGTTTTTGATCTCGAGGGTAATTTGAAAACGCAATGGAATCTACGCGAAGTGCCCGGGGGGGCAACAGGACGATCATCGCAGCCATGGTCTTTATGCATTACACCAGGGCCGGATCAGGTGATCTTTGTCGGTAGTGTCGGGCGTGTCATAAAACTGAGTTTGGACGGGGAGGCTCTTGGTACGTTTGGTCAACTAGGCCGAGCTCCTGGTTGGTTTGACTCGATCCATGCGCTTGCATGTCCGGATGAGAACACCTTGTATCTTGCCCAAGAGTTTAGTTTTCGTTTTGATAAAGTTATCGTGGAAGATTGAGAGGAGTGACTCCTTACGGGAGTTGAGGATGAGGCCTGAGGTTAGGTTTCGCTCGCACTGAACTTTTTGCGGCGGAGGTTGACCTCAAGTCGCTCCATCAGAGTCATAGCGACTTCCCTTTCCACGTCATCAAAACCACGGAAAGCGTGTTCATTAACTTCTGTGGTACCAGTAATTGCCGCATCGCGATTTGCTTTTGCGCGGGCAGTTAGAAAAAAATTTACAATTCTCTTGTCGTGTTTATTACGGCGGCGTTTAACTAGCCCGTCACGTTCCATCCGGCCAAGTGTTCGAGTCACTGTCGTCAGATCGATAGGACAGCGGTCGGCAATCCCTTTTAGAGATAGTCCATTTTCTTCCCACAGAGCGCGCAATATTGCGAATTGCCCGACGGACATCCCTAGTTGGCGAAGATGTTCGTTCATGTGGTTGCGAAATAGGCGCGCAAGAACATGGGCCTGATACCCAACACTATCTGCCGCACGTAGTTTGCCAGCCCCTGGCGGACTCTTCCTAATCATCCGGTCGCTGCTCTCGCCAGAGACCGAGTTTTTCTTGTACCCCACGATCTGAAAAACTGAATAGTATGGCATCGTTACTTTCAACGAAATGTCGATGTTTGGCCCAAGTCGGTATAACAAAAGCGTCCTTTGGGCCCCATGCCAGTTTTACATCATCGACTATTGTGTGCCCATATCCCTCAACAACTGAGTAAATACAAGCATCGGTTTGTCGGTAGGGTTCGGAGGAGAATCCCTCTGGCATGAGTTGGAGAAAGGCGGAAATGGTTGGCATGACATCTTCGTTGTTTGCTGGGCTTGTGTAACGCATTTTAAAACCGTAGCAAGAGTCGCATCTCTGAGATTCTCGCATTGCGTCAAGCGAGGTTCGTGTGCTTTCGTATGTATAGTTGAGCGTTGAGTCTGAGGTTTTTATTGGTGGGTGCTGGAATTCTGGATAGGTTTCAAAGAACCATAACCCGAGTTGATTGACCAATGGCCAGTCTAGGCCATCAAGCCAGATCATTGGTATATCCGTCTCGTTACCGTGGTCGTGCCAAGCCCAGGAAGGTGTAACGACAAAGTCACCGGGATTCATAATGGTCTTTTCACCGTTGACCGCGGTATAAGCTCCTTCTCCTTCCAGGATAAATCGAAACGCAGCCGGGCTGTGTCGGTGGGATGGCGCGATTTCTCCTGGCATCAAAAGTTGATAACCGGCATACATTGTCTGGGTCGTGGCTAGTCGGCGCTCCAGGCCTGGGTTCTCTAGGGCTAACACACGACGCTCAGCTTCCTCTGCGGTGAGCATATCTGCGGATGCTAATACCAGACTTCTCGCGTCTCTGTATTGCCACAGATAGGGTAGAACTTTTGAGCGAGGGGAGGGTGTAGCCGTGAACTCGTGGATTTCCTCCCATAACGGCCAGAGATGAGCACCCTCCAGTTGCTGGTAATAATCAGGGTATTCCTTCCAAAGGTCGGTTTTCTCGGCCTGATGGGTTCTATTGGAGGAGTTTCTTTTTTCAACCATACTGGCTCCCAGTCACTTAAAACCTAGGAAATGTTGACCTGCATTTTTCCAATACTCTGAATCTCGCAATCCAGAATGTCGGTCGGCTTAACTGGACCGACGCCTGCTGGTGTGCCGGTATAAATCACGTCCCCGGGCAGGAGAGTATAGAAATCAGAACATTTCGAAATAAGTGTTCTGACGTCGTAGATTAATTCTCGAGTATTAGAATCCTGACGAATCTCGCCATTGAGTCGCAGTGTTAGGTCAAGATTATCGGGATCAATAATCTCGTCTTTCGTAACCAGCCAAGGACCCAATACAGAGTACGTGTCGATGGACTTTCTCATGCTGCGGTCTTCTTTGCCGCGCACTGTCATATCCAAACCAATTGTATAGCCGGCAACACATCCCAGAGCCTTGTCAGGTGAAATTCTGCGCGCCTCTTGACCGATAATGATCGCGAGCTCTATCTCATGATCAGTACGTCGATCCGGAAAACTTCTAATAACCCCTTCACCGGGACCGATGAGAGACGAATTAGCTTTCAGAAAACACAGTGTTTCACTGATTGGTTTAACGTTTTTCCGATCGAACGTAATACCCTTGTCTGCTTCTGCTTCATCAATATGTAGTTGGTAATTGACTGGTGCGCCAATTAATTTTGTGGGGTTGGCTACAGGGCTATTGAGCGTGATGTCAGAGAGGTTATAGCGAGTGGCGTTATTGACCACCTCCAGAACTCGATCTTGAACCTTATCCAGATGGAGGATTAAAAGATCTCCCTGTGTCGGTAACGGCCACCGCGTTTCGGGCAGCACATCAAGGGCTGCTGTTACGTCTGAGACGGTGTCTTCGTTGACGAGCCCGAGGTGGGTTTCATTGAATCGACATAGTTTCACTTCAAAACACGTGCCTCCGTACCATGCATACCATAAAACTTGCTATAGCAATTATAGCCAGAGTAGATTATAGCTGCTACGGAATGAGGGATGATCTGAAGATGACAATACAAAGCAGATCGCGTAGGTGGATTGTGCCTGTGTACTTGGGGTTGTTAGCACTCGTCATTCCTTGGTATTGGCCAGCCGGCGATGTACGCCACGTTTACGGGTTACCGTTTTGGGTCATCGCGACGCTAATTGCACTGCTACTTACCGCGGCATTTACCGCATGGGTTTTCTTAAGTTGGCCAGAAGATGACGGCGACGGATGACTAATCTCTTGCCCTTCGGGTTTGGTGCATGGGTCTTTATTGCACTCTACGTTGCCTCGCTCCTGTTTCTTGGTTGGGCAGGCTTAGCTGCTCGAAAAGAAGACACACTTCAGGACTTTTATCTGGGTGGCCGCGGATTCGGTTTCGTCATACTAGTGCTGACGCTATACGCGACTCAATACAGCGGAAATAGTCTCTTCGGCGTCGCTGGCGCCACGTATCGATTTGGCTTTGGCTGGCTGGTCGCCGTTCATTACATGTTAGCGATTATCGTTTTTTATCTGGCATTTGCACCGAAGTTGCACACGTTGTCTCGTAACCGGGGGTATGTCACCCCGGTGGATTATCTTGAAGACCGATACGGTTCAAGAGCTATTTCCCTGATTAGTTCTATCGTGATGATCGTCGCCCTGAATAACTACTTATTGGCACAGCTTATGACCATGGGTCGCGCACTACAGGGTCTTGCGGGTGCTTACGGTGATGAGGCATACAACTACGGGGTGATTGGTTTGGCACTAATTATGCTGATTTACGGTACCCTGGGTGGGATTCGCGCTATTGCGTGGACAGATGTAATTCAGGGGAGTGTCCTGATAATTGGTCTTTTCATTCTGCTTATATTGTTGGTTGACCAGTTTGGACCGTTATCAGACGCAACGGAGTTGATTGCAGCATCGCCTGATATTTTTAAAATCGCCCGACCTGCTTCACCTATGCTACGTGAGTGGTTGAGTTACGTTATCGTCCTCGGCATGGGCGGCGCACTTTATCCCCACGCTATTCAGCGAATCTATGCGGCAAAATCGCGCCTTACTCTAAACCGGAGTCTGGCTGTCATGGCCTTTCTTCCGTTTACGACAGCACTAATTGCTGTGATTGCTGGAATTTATGCATTGGCTTACGTTCCGGGACTCGAGGGCGCTGCTACAGATCAGGTGTTGGCACGGTTATTGCGAATCATTCAGGAGAATTCCCTGTTTGGGTATGCCGTTGTCGTACTGATCTTCAGTGCTGTACTTGCTGCACTGATGTCCACAGCAGACTCCGCCATGCTATCTATTTCGTCTATGTTTACAAAGGACATCTACGCCGTGCACGTGAACCCGGAAGCAAGCCAGTCGGAACTCACGAAGATCGGTAAGCGTTGTTCGTGGATGGTTGTAGGGATGCTAGTCGTGTTGGCCATCTTGTTAAAAAACCAAGTTTCCCTTATTGCACTGATTGATCGAAAATTTGATGTGTTAGTCCAGTTAGTGCCAGCGTTCATGCTCGGCATACATGCGCCGTTCCTCAAGAGAGGACCGGTCTTGATGGGGCTCGTGATAGGGCTAGTGATTGCTCTTGGACTGGCTTTCGGCCCATTTGATTTTGTTGTGGCGGGTAAAGTCTGGGGATTACACCCTGGTCTTTACGGATTAGTAGTTAATCTCGTTATTTCGACCGTAGGTTCTGCCCTGCGACCGAGGCCAGAGAATTGTCTATCTGTTTTGCCGACGGTTAATAAGTAGAGGCTAGGGCTAGAGGTCTTCTGCTTGCTGTCTCAACACGAATTTCTGTATTTTGCCAGTAGAAGTTTTTGGTAGATCCGTAAAAACAACTGTTTTTGGGCACTTGAAGTGAGCCATATGCTCGCGGCAGAAACCAATGATTTCTTCCTCGGTTGCGCTCTGGTCGGTTTTCAGAGTCACAAATGCGCACGGGGTCTCTCCCCAGTGGTCATCCGGACGGGCCACAACCGCTGCTTCTAGTACTGCAGGATGTCTATATAGAGCTCCTTCTACCTCAATGGAGGAGATATTCTCGCCTCCTGAGATAATCACGTCTTTAGAGCGGTCACGAATCTCGACGTACCCGTCGGGGTGTGTTACTCCGAGATCACCTGTATGAAAGAGACCACCCTTGAACGACTCGTCAGTTGCCTTCGGATTCTTTAAGTATCCCTTCATCACAACGTTGCCACGGAACATCAGTTCTCCCATGGTCTCTCCATCCGCAGGGACGGGTTCCAATGTGTCTGGATTTGCTACAAAGAATTCTTCCTGAACCTGGTACTTGACACCTTGTCTGGCCTTGAGTGCAGCTTGTTCTGCAGTTGGTCTCTTATTCCATTCTTCGTGCCAGTCACATACCGTGTTCGGTCCATAGACTTCAGTGAGTCCATAAGCATGAGTGATATCAAAGCCCATTGTCTCCATACGTTCTAGTACTGCAGCTGGCGGAGCAGCGCCCGCAGTCATCATCTGAATTCGGTATTCGAGGTTAAGTGATGCTGATTCGGGGGCGTTTAACAACATATTCATGACAATCGGAGCGCCACACATATGCGTGACTCCATACTGCATGATTGCCTCAAATACGGCGGCTGGCTGCACATTACGCAAACAAACGTTGGTGCCCGCCAATGCTGCTACGGACCATGGGAAGCACCAGCCATTACAGTGAAACATGGGTAACGTCCAGAGATATATCGGTTTGGGCGACATACCCCAGGCGAGTATGTTGCCTATTGCGTTCATATAGGCGCCGCGGTGATGGTATACGACGCCCTTTGGATTACCGGTCGTTCCCGAGGTGTAGTTCAGAGAAATGGCGTTCCACTCGTCACTGGGCAGTATCCAGGGAGTATCAGGATTGCCCTCAACTAGAAGTTCCTCGTAGGTAAGTTCTCCCAGTCGCTCGCCCGATGTTGCCAGAGGATCATCAATATCTATCACCAACGGTTTTTTATCGAGCCTTGATAAGGCCTCTGAGATAACGGGAGAGAATTCTCGGTCTGTGATTAGCGCTTTGGCTTCAGCGTGCTCAAGAATAAACGCGATAGTTTTGGCATCTAGCCGGATATTGAGTGCATTTAGAACACCACCAATAGCAGGCACCCCAAAATGAGCCTCCATAAGTGCTGGTACGTTAGGCGCCATAACTGCGACCGTGTCACCATGTTGAATACCCCGGGATGCAAGAGCGCTTCCCAAGCTTCGGCATCTTGAAAAGGTTTCGCTCCAGGTGTGTTGCTCTGCGCCGTGAATGACCGCTAATCGGTCTGGGAAAACCTCTGCTGCTCTACGTAAGAAACTGAGAGGAGATAGCGGGACATAGTTTGCCTGATTCCTCTCGAGATGTTGGTTGTACTTATCCATGGATTACGTTGCGCTATTCCCAAGCGGCGTATACGGGCTTGCCCACCAGATAGTCTGGGTTTGCTCCTGGACGAGGCGTGAATTTTTGTACACCACCATTATCAACTTCGGCGATATAGAAATTGCCCTCTTGGTCTACACTTATGCCATGAACCCCCCACATGCCTCCCGGGAAATCTCCCCAGGTACCCCATGCATAAAGGAAATTACCGTCAAGGTCGTATTTTAAGATTTTGTTTGTGCCACGGTCAGCGGCCCATAGATAGCCGTCGGCAGAAATATTAAATAGATGAACATCAGATGGAGCCTCTCCAAAACTCCATTCATCCAAATATTCTCCATTTTCGGTGAAGATCTGTACACGGTGGTTATAACGATCATTTACGAAGACCCTATTAGTCTCGGGATCTATGGCAATTCCATGAACATTAAAGAAATGGTTGGGCCGTCTATCGTTACCGGTTCTGTCTGCAGGTTCTCCCCATGACAATAGATAGTTGCCGGCTGCATCAAACTTCACCACACGCGTGCCGTTGTAGCCGTCAGCGACAACGAAACTGCTATCCGAAAACCACGCAAGGAAGCTCGGGCGATTAAAGTGTGTTTCGTCATTTCCCAGTTCGCCATAGGTGCCGATGCTCTGTACCAGTTCTTTACCGTCATTCGTAAATTTGTGGATGATGTGTTTGTGATCATCGACAATCCAAACGTGTTTCTCAGGATCGTATGGATTGATTGCTACAAAGTGTGGTCGCTGTAGCATGGAGTCCCATTGTGTCCACTCCTCAACGATCTCACCTTCTCGATTGATTACGACGATGCAGTGTTCCCAGCGCGCATCAACTCCCATTCGCCCTCCATTTTCTTCCCAGGTCTCGATCGCAGTTTCCGCTAATGATCCGGCGCCACCGTTGGCTGGTAGGCTTGATGCAGTTGCATCCCTCCATGGTAATCGTCCAATGGGGAAGTAGATGCTCGGGCCCACATCAAAAATAGCTCGTCGCTGGGGGCGATCAACATTAGGTAACTCGCCCCTTTGTAAGACGTAGACACGATCAGGGCTTTCTGCAAAGACGCTTTGCCCGGCCCCCCAAGTCCATCCCTCATGTCCGGGTAGTGTGGCAATATCCTTGGGCCAATCCTCGACAACGTTGTACGGACCAGTTACATCTTGGCCACCTCGCTCTCCGGGTACTGCAGCAAAACCTGTGTCTGAGGTTGAGTCTTGAGCGAAGCTAACTCCAAAGAATAAGATCAACAGCATACCTACGACAAATTTGCGCATAATTTCTCCCGTCAAATTAAAGAACGCGCTCCAACGGGTATGGAGCGCGTGGATTTGAATCAAAGAACGTTTTCTTCCAGCCAGCTATGGATGTACTCGGCGATTTCTTTGCTGTTTAGCTCAAGCATCATCATGTGCCCGTTTCCCGGTAGACCCACATCTTCCATGCGAACATATTCTGTTTCCACACCAGCTTGATTGAGCCAATTTGACAGACAATGATCAAAGATTCGGTGATAGCCGCCTTCACCATTCATGAATAGCACAGGGATGTCAGTTAGGTTGACAAGCTGGCGCGCCGGTTCCACCTGTTGATAGCAAGGGACTAGCCCCGGACCTTCGGCTTCCATTTGAAGTTCGACCTGAAGTTCAGATGGATCACTTGCCGGAGGGTCGTATGTGATGGGCGTGTTTCCAATACCCCACGCCAGTCCGCCGCTTTCCCGATATACCACGTTAGAGGTGTCTACACCCCGGATGGGTGGTGCTGCGGGTTCTAGCGTCACAATAGTACGCACAAGTTCCGGGCGTTCGTCCGCTATATTCCAACCGAACCAGCCCCCCTGGGAATGGGTGAGTAGAATAACTGGCGTACCGATCATATCGAGTAGTGCAACATTGGCATCAATGGTGAGCTGTGCCTGACGTCCACCGATAAACTCCACTTGGGTCTTCATGAAGTAGTCCCCGATAGCATCTCCCATGCGACCTGTCCCCGGCCACTGAGTGTGTTTCGAAGCCTGAGGAAAATCTGCGGTAGCGGCTGAGGCGGTAAAAATTTGCTCCAGATTGATGCCATTACGGATGCGGATGTCGCCGTCAATGCCTGGCACATATTGGGACCTTCCACGCGCCGGGAAGTCTTGGATATAGACTACGTAGCCCATTTCAAGGAAATCATAGGCCCAACCTGGGCGGCCGTCCGGGGTCTGAAGGAAATCCACTCCCGTTTGGCCAGCACCGTGCAGGAATACGATCGGGTAGGGGTGCCGAATCTCATGGGGCACCATGACCTCAACGTACATAGCTCCACCCATAGTCATTTGATCCCCTTCACCGACGTACTCACCACCTGCGTAGAAGAACCCTTGCTGGGCAACGTGGTCCACTGACATCATTGGAATACTGGCTGGTGGCTTCGCTGCTTGTGAGATACCCCCAAGCGTTGTAAGAACCACAACCAGCGCGACTTTTGATATTTTCATACTCATTTTGTTTTTCTCTCCTACGCCGGCGCCTACCCGGCGAATCATTCAGTACCAGTTTGTTTTCTGATCAATCCCAGGCCGCGTAGACTGGTTTGCCTACCATTGTTTCTGACCGTGCTCCCGTTTTTGGGGTGTACTTTTGGACTCGGCCGTTCCCGACTTCGGCAACATAAAAATTACCCTCCTGATCGACGCTAAGTCCATGGACTCCCCATTGTCCTCCAGGGAAATCACCAAATGTGCCCCAGGAATACAAGAGGTTGCCTTCAAGGTCATAACCAAGGATTTTGCTGGTCGCTCGATCTGCCGCCCACAATATATTATCGGCCCCTATGTAGAAGAGGTGAATATCAGTCGGTTCAGGACCAAAGCTCCACTCATTCAGATACTCACCATTCTCGGTAAAGACCTGGACTCGATTGTTGGCCCGGTCATTGACAAAAACTCGCCGAGTTTGGACGTCTACGGCGACCCCATGGACATTATTCATGTAGCCAGGCCGGGTCTCGTTGGGTGGATTACCTGCTTCGCCCCAACTCATCAGATAATTACCATCACTATCAAATTTTACGACTCGTGTATTGGCGTATCCGTCAGCAACAAAAAATGCGTCATCTAGGAACGCCATAAAGGTTGGGCGGAAAAAGTGTGAGCCATCGTTGCCACGCTCGTTTGGTATTCCCAGAGTCTGTACGAGTTCTGAGCCGTCATTAGTGAACTTGAAGATGGCGTGGCGAAAATCATCTACAACCCAGACGTGCTTCTCAGGGTCATATGGATTGATAGTTACGTAATGAGGTCGGCGGAACAGGGAATCCCACTGGGTCCATGCCTCAATGATTTCACCTTCACGGTTTACTACTACCAGACAGTGTTCCCAGCGATGATCTACACCGTGCTCGCCTCGGTCTGTGTCGTCGCCATCAAGTGCGCCAGGAAGACTGGCTCTCGGACCGACAGAGGCGTTACGCCATGGAAGTTGTGCAACGGGGAAGGACAGAGCAGGGCCAGCGTCGGGGTAAACCATTCTTGCAGGCGTTTCTATATTCGGTAGCTCGCCTCGATGCAAAATGTAGATGCGATCTGGGCTTTCTGCAAAAACGCTTTGCCCTGCGCCATAAGTCCAACCTTCATGTCCGGGGAGTTCTGCGAGATCCTGGGGCCAGTTTGGATCGATATTGTAGGGTCCAAACATGTCCTGGCCACCCTTTTGTCCGGGTACGGCCGCAAATCCTTGGGCCCATACATTCGGGCCTAGTAGCATACAAACGATTCCCACCATGCTCGCGCTGAGCATCACGACGCGACTACGCATAACTTACTCCCTCTATTCCTTGTTATTTTCAGTGGATTTTTGTTGTTGAGGTGTTGACCTGTTTGTTTACTCGACGTTATCAACCATCCATTCGTGGATGTAGGCGATGATCTCGTCACTATTGAGTTCCAGCATCATCATGTGCCCGTTACCGCTAATGCCTACGTCTTCAAGCCTGACAAAATCAGTCTCTACGCCAGCTTGACTTAACCACTTGGGGATGCATACATCAAAGACTCGGTGATAGGTACCATCAGCAGATATTGACAATACTGGAACATCTGCAAAATTGACCAGTTGCCGAGCTGGTTCTTCCTGTAGCCAGCAAGGGACCTCGCCAGGCTGTTCAGCTTCTGCCTCTAGATAGGTATTAAGTTCCGATGGATCGCTCACAGGAGGATCGTAAGTGAGTGGGTAGTTAACCGGGCCCCAAGCATTTGCCGGAGCGCCGGTGTATGCGACTGCGGAGGTGCTCACACGCCCAATCTGTGGGCCACCTGGTTCCACAGTAATTAAGGCTTTTACTAGATCAGGTGCGCTGTCCGTGACTCCGAAGCCAACGCCACCACCTTGAGAGTGGGTTAGCAAAATGACTGGCCCAATCTGCTCCAATAGTTCAATGGCTGCATGCCGTGCCAGTGTTGTGCTTTGCCCGGCAAACTGTACTTGGGTCTTGATGAAGTCGTCGAAGATGGGATCACCAGGCTTACCTTCACCCGGCCATTGAGTGTGATTATCGTTTAGCGGGAAATCGCCCATCTCGTCTACGTTGGTCCAGATCGTCTGCAACTGAGCTGCGGTACGGATGCCGAGGTCGCCGTGTACCCCACCAGGGACGTAGGCGGAGCGCCCGCGTGCTGGATAGTCCACCATGTAAAGTACATAGCCCTGCTCAATCAGGTAGTACGCCCAGCCGGCTCGCCCATCTGGTGTCTGCTGCCAGTCGACACCGGTCTGGCCGTTGCCATGGAAGATAACAATAGGGTAGGGCTGTGTAATTTCACGGGGTTCCCAAACGTCTACATACATTTGTCCACCCATTACTGGAGGATCACCCACGTAATCACCTCCAACATAATACGAACTCTTGCTGGCAAGATGCTCTGTTGAGAATGTTGGAATAGCATCTGAAGGCATGGCAATAGAGGTGCTCATGCCACTGGGTTCCGATTCGGTTACCGCAGCTTCATTAGATACATCGGCCTCACCACCCGGCTGGCAACCAGCCAGACAAACGGCGGCGAAAAGCCCGATGAGAGTCGAGTATCGTGAATCCAGCGTTGTTAGATTCATTGTTATTCCCCCTTGGATGGGTGCGCTGATTGCTCATTCTGCGCCGAGAACGGTTGTTTTTCCAATGTCTTGTCAGTGGCCTGTGAGCATATAGGTCATGTAAAATATTTATCTTTATGAATTTTATACAACTTTCTCTATATGAATTCCTTAGTATTTTACTCGGGTAGGGGTCAAAAGGATCCTAAACATTGGCGTGTGGCCACATTTTGGGGATGACATGCGCCCTGATTGGTGAGACAGGCATCCGGTCAAGGTTTGAGGTTTGAACGCTAGCCGCCACTTATAATCGTGACCAGTATCGTACGAGTGTGTTCTCCAGTTCGATGCTCCCAGAGATAAATTCCTTGCCAGGTCCCTAACGCAAGACCCCCACCTTTTACAGGGATATTGAGGTCGGTCTGAGTGAGGATACTGCGTACATGGGCAGGCATGTCATCGGGACCCTCGGCCGTGTGAGTGAAACGAGTATCACCATCAGGCACAAGACCTGCCATAAAGACTTCAAGGTCATGGCGGACTGCCGGATCTGCGTTCTCACACAGCATTAAGGATGCACTGGTGTGCTGTATAAATAGATGACACATCCCCTTCGTGGGTGCCACCTCTGCTACGGCGGCATTCACACGATCCGTAATTTCATAACTCCCGCGTCCGGTCG
>Ga0315338_1000929_pt1 | contig 47063 bp, 67 predicted proteins | sample ASW8metaG_FD_204518 | JGI IMG/M metagenome (GOLD analysis project Ga0315338, IMG submission 204518) | Ammonia-oxidizing marine archaeal communities from Monterey Bay, California, United States - ASW #8 | ecosystem: Environmental > Aquatic > Marine > Coastal | place: USA: California | collected... | reverse complement strand
TGGTGTATCACCCACCGCCACTTCCCAATGAGGCCATTGCCCATGAGTGGTCCTTCATGCGCCCCACTACTACGATCACTACTACTGCAACGGATACTACAGGGACGGTGACTGTGGCTAGTGGCGTGGTGACGCTGGCGGCATCCACTTGGCCCTCTTGGTTGGCCGAGGACGCTACATCCGGCGAGATTGTAGTGGCTGGTAGTACGTACCTGATAGACAGCTATCAAAGCACCACACAAATAACGCTAGCAGACACGGGTGTTACTGCTGCGGCAAGTTCCTCGTATACCCTTCGTAGGCGTTGGTATTTGCTGCCTGACGACTTTGCCGGGATCAACGGCCCCATAACGTATGAATCGGACTACAGCATTGGAACTGCCATACAAGAGCGTTCTGAGGCCGATTTGAGGGTGGCACGACAGAATGACAATACTGCCACAAAGCCCTTCTATTTTGCCATATCGCCCAAGGCAGAGGTTGAGAGTACCCATTCGGGGCAGAGGTGGCGAATAACCTTCCATCCCATCGCGGACGCCGCGTACGTCCTGAGATACAGATATAACCGTTCGCCTGAGAAGATTAGTTCTACAAACCCTTATCCTTTAGGTGGCGAATCTCTGGGCGAGGTGATCCTATCTTCTTGTCTTTGGGAAGCGAATAAAAGGCTAGATGATGGGAATAAGCCGGGCTTGAAGCAGGAATTTGTAGAGAGATTGGTTGCAGCAGTTCACCATGATAGGCGACAATTCACACCAGACTCACTTGGCCCCAACCTTGATCCAAACACCCGACAAGACAATTACGATACTAGCCCAGGAACATCGGGCCGTAATTTTTACTACGTTAAAATCAATGGTGTAATACCAGGACTATAGGAAAAAGAAATGGCATACGGACAATATGTATCCATAGACGTAGACTTGGACTCTACCCTTGCAGACACCCCTGCGATTGCAGTTGGCCCATTTGAAGCGGGAACAATCATCTGCCCTGCCTCAATGACGGGACAGAACATTGCGTGCTATGTGTCGGACTCAGAGACGGGAACTTATCGAATCCTCTATGATTCTGACGGATCAACGGCGATTCAAATTACGGGTGCAACTCAACAGGAAGCACAGAAAATCCCCACCGCAGCGTTGGATGGGGTTGTATGGTTGAAACTATTGCCAGCATCAGACGATGTGGCTGGCGTTAAACTAACTCTTAACTAGGAGAAGATTTGTGAGCGGCCACAGAATGACAGCGGATTTATTGAAAGCGGACTTTGATCAGGGCGATCCTGGCGATGCTGGTAGCATTACTGCTACGGGAAACTGGACGGTTGTGGAGTTAATTACTGCTGGTGCAGAAACTCGCACTCTGAAAGATCCTGTGAAGTCCGGCCAGATTCTCATCCTGTCTTTTAAGACGGCTGGCGGTAACTGCGTTATCACAGCGGATACTACTTACAACATTGCGAATGAAACCATTTTGACGTTTGCTACTGCTGAAGAAAGCATCATGTTATTCAGCATCCCCAACGGAACGAGTGGTTACAAGTGGTGTGCCGGTAGTTCTACCACTGGTTTAGGTGACGCCCCAGCATTTAGTTAATCATGGATCATGGCAAAAGAACGTCAGATTTCCTTATCTTGGCCTGCAAAGGGCTTGGACAAGAGGGGGGCATACGAGCAACAAGCCCCGTATTCCACACCCTCTGCGCTGAATGTTTGGAGCGATGATCGGACTGAGGGCCGGGAGCGTGGCGGTAGTCGCCCCGGCCTGGGGAAGACGTTCGGCCAGCAGATAAGCGGGACTTCCAACCCGATACTTCTTCTGGAGACTCTGCAATACGTCGAGGACTCTGTACGAAAGACAGAGTTGTTGTCATCTGCCAACGGTGAGTTGTGGTATCAGTCCAACTCATCAACGATGACAAAGGTAGCTAATGGGGAGGATGGTAGTTCAGGAACCCTTCCAACCCTATCTTCTAGCAATCTTCTTACCGGTTGTTCCTTGGGGGGCAAACTCTATATCGGGGACTATGACGATGAGGTTTGCAGGGGGACAGATGGAGTAATAGATCCTGACGGTGTTAGCTTTTCGACTTCTAGTGGAGTCAATTTTGCAACTCTGGAGCCCGCTGTAAACAAAAACGATCACTGTCTTGTTATTACTTCCCGAGGCGTGGGAACGAACGAGCAACAACAGATTTCAGTGGATGGAACGCCGACTGACGGGACTTTCTACCTTAGTTATCGTGGCGCAAGGACAGTGGACTTGGATCACGATTCGGACGGTGATGCGGTTTTGGCAGCACTACTCGGCCTTTCATCTATTGGGAAGGACGCTTCGGGCAACGACAACCTTCGGCTTATCAGTACTGGGAGTGACGCTCTGCCTGCGAATCAAGTTGTGGTTGAGTTTCAAAACGATCTTAAATACACGCCACGCTCTCTTATTCGCGTTCACGACGACAATCTTACTGGTGGCGGTAGTAATGAATTTCAGACGATTTCTTCAACTGTCACGTCTGGGACATTTGCCCTCTGGGTGACTATAGATTTTGTGGCCGAGGTTACTGGCCCCATAGCGTATAACGCCAGTAGGGAGACGGTTGAAGCCGCCATTGAGGGCTTGTCTATCGTCCCGTCCGGCGAGGCTACCTGTACGGGTGGCGATCTGCCTGGAACGGCGGTAGTTGTCGAGTTCTCAGGCTCGCTTGGAAGTAGGGACATTTCAATAATAGCGGTAGATAACGCTGGTGCGAGTGGCGGGACGGTGACGGTAGCGGAAACAACTGCTGGCATTAACACGGACATGCGGGTTACTCGCGTGGTGAAGGGTGCGAGTGGCGGGACGATAACTGGGGCATTTAAGATTGCCGCAGTATCTTCGACTACACTCACGTTAGCCGCCACGCCAAATCCAGAGGGTGCAACCACCTTAGAGTTTCGTGTTGTTCGCACAATAAAGGTTTATGATCCCGACGACGACACCCTAAGATCGGTTTATCACAACTGGTTGATGGGTTCTGTGCCAACAAACTGCACGATGATTACTTCTTGGCGAAGTCGTCTAGTAGCGATAGAGGCTAGTGATCCACAGAACTTTAAGATGTCCCGATTGGGTAATCCTTTAGATTGGGACTATACGGCAAACGACTCCCAACGTGCCATTGCGGGCAGTTTGGTATCGACTGGACAGATAAGCGAACCCATTACTGCGCTTATTCCTTTTCATCACAACTGTTTGGTTATGGGGTGTACTTCGTCTTTGTGGATTCTTACGGGTGATCCAGGGTTGGGTGGTGGTGCGCGTAGGCTCGATCCAGAAATAGGGATACTCGATAAACGCGCTTGGTGTATTGTAGCGGGCGGGTATTTATTCTTTATGAGTCTGGATGGTTTGTACGTCATGCCCCCTGGCTGTGGTACGCCCCCCACAAGTGTATCCAGAGAGACGTTGCCTGAAGAACTGCTAGATATAGACACATCCTCTAAGACTGTGACGATGGCGTATGATTTGCGGTACAGGGGTGTTCACTTGTTCATCTACGATGGTTCGAGTACGGATCATTGGTTCATTGACATCAGGACAAGATTAGAAGGTGATAAGCTATCGGCGGCATTTTGGCCTGTGGCCTACCACGCCGATCATGGCCCATCAACCTGCCACGCTAGAAAGAACACAACTACATCAGAGTCTTGCGTAGTATTCGGTGGTAAGGACGGCTATTTAAGGAACCTTCAAACCTCTCTGGATCAGGACGATGGCAGTAACTCTATATCTTCTCACATTGTTTTTGGCCCTTTTACTTTGGGCGATAGTAAGGGCGTTACTGAGGGCAAACTAACATCTCTTTGTGCGGCACTTGCTAGGGGTAGTGGTGACGTAACGTGGTCCGTTCACGTAGGGCAGACTGCCGAGGACGCAGTAAATGCTGCTGCTAGAGAGTCCGGTACTTGGACGGGTTATTCTGACGCTGGCCTTCAGTATAAGGCCCACCCACGGGCAAGAGGTGCTTACGCTACAGTTAAAATAACAAGTGCGGGTTCGTAATGTCTTCTGGCGACTTCAATAAACAGATTCAAGGCTTGGCAAAGGACTTGTGTTTCGATCCAAACGCCCCAATGGGGCCACAACTTCAGAATCTTTCTGACGGTTTCAGGCAGATGGCTTCTGCAATAGCCAATGAGTTAGATCCGATCAACACACCCACGCCCCCTAATTTAGATTTGCCGCCTTCGGATTGGCAGCAACCCGATCTCCCCGATGGTGTAGACGGTGGGATGCCGAGTGACGGTGGATGGGGTGGCGATGGCGGCGATTTAGGTGGCGGTGAGGGTGACGGTGGATGGGGGCAGGACGGTGAAGGTGGGATTGGCGGCAGGCCAGGGGTGGATGGAATTGAAGGAAATGACGGACTGGACGGCTTAGAAACCCCGGCAGGGAGGGGGTGTGTGCATCCAGCGTTCACCAAGGGCGGCGCGACTGGCATGAGTGATGTGTCTCCAGGGAGCGGGGAGGCAGAGTTGTTGCACTTTAATCACGACGCCGAAGATCCCGAGAAACAATCAGAGGGGGTTGTTACCTTTTATAACATCAGTTCCCAAGAAGTAGGGGAGGAAAAGTATATCCTCTTGGGGACGGATCACAACGGTAAGCACTGGGTAATTGTGGAAAGTTGCGATGTGTCTTAGTGAAAATGCCGCTGACGCCCTTGCCTTTTTAATCTACATTGCTGCGATAGTGTGGTTTTACTTGATGCACATTAGGAAAGATTGATGCCTTTCAAGTGGAATAATCCAGGTTGTCCTTGTTGTGATTGCCCATGTGCCTGTTACAAGTTTGATGGCGATGCAGAGGATTCCGCTAGTTCCTTGGATTTAACTAGCACCGCCCCCAGTTATAGCACCGGATACCTTGACGAGGCCTCCAAGCACACAGGTACGCAGTTCCATGAGCATGATGATAATGCCTGCTTCAATCTTTCTGGTGGAATTAACGTGTGGTTTTGGCTGAAGTCTGACTATAACGCCCCTTATGATTGGGGGCCACCCGTTTCAGAAGGGGAGGTGCTTGTGCAGCCCGAAGGCATAGTAACAAAGGGATCGTGGGAGAACCTTGGATCTGATCAACGTGATTTTGATGGCGAGTGGGGCATATTTTGGGACGAAACAACGCCTAATACTAAACTCAATGGAAATATATGGTTCGCCGTGGGCAATGGGGCGGGCGGTTTGTTTGACGCAGATGTTGTGGCGCAAGCCCCCTATGAGAAAGAGTGGGAATTTTACTTCTTCTGGGCCTCTATAAAAGACAAGAAAATTTATAGCATGAAGTGGAGCGAGTACGATGATACGATAGCCGCTGTGCCAAGTTTGAATGAGCAGGAGGCAGATTTGACTGGAACTCAAACCCTTTACAGCGATGAAAAGCTCTTTATTGGGAACAACAAAGAGACGGGCGGGGATGAGTTTGCGAAGTTAGGCGAGCAGACGTATGACAGCGAACCGCGCCCTTGGTTAATTGATAATGTGGGTTTTTGCAAGGACATAGGTACTCAAGCAGAGATGGAAGAGCGGGCAGAGAACCTTTGGAACGATGCTGTTGGGCGGGCATGTAATCACGCAGGATTCGGGAGGGGGGGGTGTTGTGGGTGAACCGTGCCGCTGAATATGCCCGAGAATACGCTATTTGGGTAATGGCAGGAAAGCCCTATCGCAGCGATTCAGACACAAATGCTATATTTACGGATATCTGTGAACCATGTGAGTATTTCGAGAGGAAGTCAGGCGTGCGTGGTATTTGCAAGTTATGTGGGTGCAAGCTCAAGAAAACAGGGAAATCCTTTAATAAGATAGCCTGGGCCACCAGTAGGTGTCCTGACGGCAGATGGGAGTAGATTATGGGGTATCAAGATTACATCAATCGAGCGGTGGGCGGTCTTCGCAGGGGCGGCGCGAAATCATCTGAATATCTTAATCAACTCGCTATGGCACAGGGGGAGCAACAGCGAGACGCAGCTATGGCGGGCGGGCTTACAACGTATGGTGGCCCAACGCCCGCAAATCCCTATATCGACAAGTTGATACAAGCCGAACTTGCTGGGGCGCAGGGAGAGGCTCAGTTATTGGGGCAGGGTGCAGGGATTGAAGGACAATTGGAAGGATTGAGATACAAGACAGATGCCCAGAGGGCGTTGCAGGAAGCAATGCTCGCCCACCAGACTAGCGAGAGGACGGGTGCGCAGGAGTGGAAGTCGGGCGAAAGCCTAGCGGAGCGTATAGCCCGTGGCAGTCTACAGTCTAATCTCCTTGGGCATCAAGCAGAGCAGGGAAGGCTAGGCAGAGAGACGCAGATGGGGCTAGGCAAATTAAGCGCGGGAACAGCGCAGCGTGGGCAGGATATCGGCCTACAACAGTCACAGATGAATCTAGCCGCCCAACAAGCTAGGGATAAGGCTAATAGAAAGCATAGTTTGAGTATGTGGGGTTTAGCTAACCCCAATCAGACTGGTGCTGGTAGTCAGTGGGCTAGTTTGCAGTACGGAACCCCAACTATACGTGGCCCTGGAGGCTTTCCGTATGGTACCCAACGTGGCCCTGGCACCATCCGAGCATAAAACCAATAAAGGAATTAAAGGTGGAAGCATCTTATCTAGAATGGCTTAAGCGAACGTATGGCCCAGCAGCGGCGCGCCATCTTTATAGGCAAAATTGGCGTCCCGGCATGGCTCACCTAGTACCCGGCAGATTCGGCGGCGGTGGTGGTGGGGGTAGGCGATGGGGGCCACGGGATCTAACGATTGCCCGGAGAAGGAGTCAACCTTATCCCAAGAAGCCACCTGAAGTAGCGGCCAGAGAGAGAGAGCAACAAAAAAAAGCCGGGCTTCGTCAGAGGATGGGCAGTATCTCTGCCGGACGAGGTTGGGTTGGTGGCAAGGATGAGTTAGAGGCTATACACGGCTGGAAAAGGGGTAAGGCCAACAAGCCAATTCACGGGCCTAGGGGGAAATGGGACAGGTTGCCCAAGCATAAGAGAAAAGCGTGGGAAGAGAAGTGGAAGGATCATCGAGTAGTGGAAAGCGATATTGATTTGCCTAGCGGGGGAAAGGCCCATGTCTTTGTGCCAGCAGGAAGTAAATGGAAAAAACCCTATATCAATAGAAAGGCGAGGAGTGGGCTACAGGAGCAGGCTGCAAGACAGAAAATATGGGAGCGCGCCCATGCCCTCAAGGTGGCTAGATACGACAGATTGTATTACGGAGGACTCAAACCTAATCCCTATGTTTGAAGTATTTGGATAAAAAATGGCTGATCCACTAGAAGCACGTATGTTTGAGTTAATGGAGGGCGAGGTCGCTGATCGCGAGCGTCAGCGCGCTGAGTTAGACAGGCAGCGGGAGTTCTTCCACAACCAGCAACGGGGCAGCGCGTTCGATCAGTACGGTGGCTATCCTCAGTACGGTGGTGGCTACGGCATGGGCTACGGTGGTGGTGGAGGCGGTTATGTCACCCCGGCACAACTGGCTCGCGAGGCCCACCGGCGTCAGATGTCTGACGAACAGTGGGCGCGGAGGAAAGCGTACGATAAGCAACTTGAGGAGCAAGAAAAGCAGGCGCAAGCAAGAGAACTAGAAAAGCAAATGGCCGATCTGCAAGATAAGAATAGCCAACTCTACAAAGAACTTAGCCCCGTGGAGCGAGCTAACACCTTTAACCGCCTCAGAGCCGAATCTTTAAATATATCACCTGGGGTATCTAGGGTTCATATAGAGTTGGTTCCCAACGGAAAAGTCTATCCAGATTGGCACGAAAAGGCCGGGCAGGACTTACCACCGGATCGAATTATTTATCACGAAGATGGAACGAAAGAGATGGAGTCCTCCGAACATGAGATGCTTGCGAGAGCAGCGGCGAAAGCGAAGCACCTAGAGACTATCAACAAAATGAAGGAGCCCGATCTGCTTCCGCGATTTGATCCCGGTGTGCCAGGGTTTGATCGTGGGCTTCACGCCAAACACCTAGCAGGCAGAAAAACGGAAATAGATAAGGAAGCTGCCGAGGCTGGTAAAGCCGCGAAAAGTGCCAAGTCACGAGAGTTGGCCGATAAGACGAAAGAAAACGATCAAAAATACGAACGTGCTGTTGGCAAGTACAAAACTGAAAAAGCAGAGTATGACGAAAAGAAGGACGATTACAAGGAGTGGAAGAAGTTGGTAACTGGCTCAGGGGCTATGACTGACGAGTCCATAAAACAGGCGAAAGAAGCCGGGCAAAGTGTTGTTGAACTTGACGGCAAATTTTATCTAGGGACACCAGGACCGCGCCCGCCCGAGCCTGGGCTTCCTCCAGAGGAAGTCAACAAATCCGACTACACGATGTATGACAAGAGTAATCAAGAGGATAGAGCATACGATGAAGCCTACAAAGCAAGGCGTGAGGAACTACGGAGAACACTCAACATAGATGCAAAACAGCGTATGGAGGACTATGAGGGCAGCGCATCTCTTGGTATGCCCGATGTAGGAAATATAGCGAGTTCTGGCCCGTCGATGGCAGTTAATCCCGACACTGGGCATCAGTTGACACTTGAAGGTGATTCATGGGCTTGAACGATCCGTATGGCACATCCAACATACCCTACAGTCAAGCAAACCCTCCCCGCCAAAGCCAAATTGGTTACTACGGGCAGATAGCCACCTATCCCGATGAGAGCGAAGAGGAGAGGCGTAGACGAGAAGAGGAGCAGGCCGAACTAGAGGCTCTCTACGCCCAGCGGGATCAGGAATCTGGTGCTTCCTTCCTGCAATCTGATCCTGCCCCACCAGTTAAATCTCCCGAGGACTCTGTAAACGAGTTCATTCGTTCCAAGTTTCAACCGCCCCCCCCCAAGAAAGACACTAGGCTAGATGATCTAGCGAAAAAAAACGCTAGGCTTGAGTCGATGGAGGAGCGTCCCGCAGATGAGGACTGGCGCGAAGATCGGGATGAGCAGGGGCGCACGCGCCCAGCGAAAACAAACCCCCGCTCATTACCCCGTACCGGTGAATTTGAAGACAAGTTTTATCAGGAAACGGACAGGCTGGAAACCTCTCAGGACTGGGATCAGTACATTCAGCAGAAGGAAATTAAACTAAAAGGCGATATCGACGTAGGGTGGGTGGAAGAATGGAATGTTTGGGATCGTCTGCTCAGGGAACGCGCCACCAGATCGCGGGATGAGGCGGGCTTGAAGGAGGAGTTGGGACCGGAAAAAGCGGCAGAGTACGACGCACGGAAACTAGAGCAAAAGGAAAAAAACAAAGCGGGCTTTGCCGCCGCAAAAGACGGACTTCTTCTGGGTATGCATCTTGAAGGCAGAAAAAAACCCGATTGGCTGCAAGGCCTCGGGAAACTAGCCTTCACATCTTTGCTAGGCGTTACTGAGCAGCCCCCCGATAATGCCATGCTCCTAGCGGGGGAACTGAAGAGAAAATATCCCAGTCTGTCGGATGATGAGATACAGGCGACTGTAGATCAAAGCCTGTCAAATGCTCGGGCGTGGAGACAAATTACAGACGGTGCGACTAGCGACACTAACGGATTGCTAGAACTCATGGACAAAAAGGTTGGCGTCTTTCTGCGGCAACCAGGGTTTATTGAGACACCGCGAGCCGAACGGGGTGGGCGTCGAAGCACAAGGGTGATTGAAGATCCCGAACAAAAAAAGAAGTTCAAGAAAGAGCAAGCAGAGTGGACTGCGAAACATTCATCTTTGTATGACTCTCTCTACAACCGAATAGAATCGGCTAGGCGACTTGGCAAAAAGCTGCAAAAAACTGTTGGTAGCCTTGAAATAGGCGGGCAAAGTTTGGACTTAGAGACGTTCTTTGTTTCTCAAGTAGAAACCGAAAAGATGCGGTACGAAGAGGTGGTTAAACGGCAGCGAGCCGACGATAACGCCCCGTCCATTATGCGTTGGTTGAAGGAAGACAAGGAAGCCACCGCAAGGAAACTGGGGATTCCAGAGGGGACGCCCGATTGGAAGAAAAACACCCACGTTGACAGGAACGAGATATACGAGTGGGAGGGCAATATCACAGACACGCTGAAAAACTCCTACGAAGATAGTATTGCCGTCAGGCATCTACCTATCAGGATACTTGAGCGATCCCTTGGCAAGTTTGTGCTGGAGGCCACTAGCCTCGCCTTTACGTCAATGGAGCAAGCGTTTGACGAGCAGCGATTCGGCCCTTCTATGGATTGGTACAGCGCAGACACCGTAAAGAAAATAATTGGTTCGTTTGACCGTGCTGCGGACAAGGCAGCTACAGAATTGGGTGGCGAAAATTACGCTTGGGTTGAGGGTGTGTTTGCGGAAGTAGCACCACAATTAACTCGGATGGCCGTGGCTAGAAGTTTGTTTAAGTTGGTTGGCATAAGCGGTACTATACCCTTTGCTGCTAGCGTCAGTTGGGGCGGGGCGCAAGAAATGATGAACGCCCTTCGAGAGCAAGCAAAGTTGGGGGTTCCTAAAGACAAGATGATGCCTGCGGCCATGTTGATGTTTGCCGCAGAGGTAATACCCGAAGCAATACTATACGCTGCTGGTGCTGGTGTTGCCCGCCAATTTTTCAACCCTGCCCAATACAGCAATTGGATTCGAGGGTTGGGAACAAGTTTCATGGTTGCCGCTAAAAACGCACCGGCAGAGTTAATGCAAGAGTGGGTTACTACGTTTTTGCAGCAGCACGTTCGTGCTAACTTTGGTATTGATCCTCACGCGACAACGCCCAGGCAAATGTACGAAGCGTTTAAAAGAACTTTCTGGGTGTCTCTTGGGATGTCTCTTGGTGGTGGTATTACAAGTTCAACGGGCGCGTTATCTCTTGTGAATCAACTGCGCAAGATGGAACACATAACACCAGAAATGTACGAGGAGTTCGCGAAGGCTTTTCAAGAGACAAGGGAAAACCGTCAAAAGTTTGGGGTTGTTGACGGCCTTGATATGGCGCATGAATTTGTTTCTATGTTTCGTGCAGAAGCACAAAACCTTGTAGAACTTGGCCCGGATAAAGCAACCAGTCGCAAGAATTGGGAGGAACACGGGCCGGGGCAACGGGACAAGGATGGCAAACCCGTTAAGGTTAATGCCGAGCAACGCCGACAAATGTTTAATTGGATTGCTACAGCGGTAGCCGATTTGGGAAATGCCGCTGTAGAATTTCAGCAGGAAAAAGATGAAGTCGAGGAACAGAAGCCCGTTCAAGACTTTGAGGTGTCGGCAATAAACCGAGAAACGAACGAGGAAACTGTCGTTAAGGTTCCTGCTAAAAACATCGAGGACGCCGAGGGATCTGTAACGGGATACAAAACGACTGACGGCGCCCAACTGTTTGATCCAGTTACAGAGCAAGAAGCACCTGCCGAGCAGCCTGCCCCCGACTCTCTACTGGAGCAGACACGCGAGATGTTCGCAGAGGAGGAAGTTGAAGAGCCTGCGGCACTAGAACCCGTGGAGCAACCACAGGAACCAGAGGTGGACTTAGTTCGTCAAGAGGTTGCTGATCGTGTTGATCCGAAGGGCATGGGTGCGATTGACGCCGCAGCAGCACTAGATCCCACGGGAACTCTGTTGGAGCGAGTAGAGGCCGAGGTTCCTATCGTCCAACCCGAAGTTCCCACAGAAGCCCCTGTAGAAGCCCCCACCGAGGTTGCCCCCGAAACCGCCCCTGTAGACACCGAAGAATCCCTTAACGCTAAGTTGGTTCCTGAGCTTAGGACACAGGCCGAAGGACTTGGTGTCAATCACCGTGGCTTGAAGAAGGCGGCTATCATCGAGAAGATCCTTGAGGCCCAAGCCCCCACTGAGGCTGCTGAGGGGGCGAATTTACCGGCCATCTTAAAGCAATCAGAAGAACTTAGGAAGCAAGCAGAAGATTCTACAACGGATGCACAGTGGGAAAAGCTAACGGATCAAGCCGTAGAGTTAGAGGATCAATACGCTAGAGGGTTGCGGGACCGAGTTAAAGCCAAAGTTATTGATGTTATAAAGTCGCATCCAGAGACTAAAGACACTTTTAGTGACGAGCGGTTAAATAAACTTGTAGAGCAAGATTTAACCTCACACTATTTTCTTTCGGGCGACTTTTTCTTCATGTTCGACACACACACTTCTGACGTTCTGGCATCTTCAGGCCTTACTCAAGTCAGGGGAAAAACCAGTGACGCGCTGACTAATAAACAGCAAACAGTAAAAGCGTTGTCTGAGGATTTGTTTCGGTCGTGGGCACGCGCAGAGAATTTAGATGAAGAAGGTGTTTTCGGGCCTCTTAGTGGTTGGCACAAAAAGAAACAAGCGGCTATGGTTCAATCGTTTTTTGAACTAGCGAACGATATACACGATGCTATTGGAAACGAAATTCAAGATATACACGCCACCCCCACTGAGGCTGCAACACCAGCAGAGGTAGCTGCCCCGGTGACACTGGCCGATCAACTTATATCTATAGGGCAGGAGGTTAATGACGCTGTTGCCGATCCCAAGGCTACTGCAATACCGAATGTGTTTGACAAGTTTGCCAAAATACTTCCAGAAATAAACGCTGAGTTGGCCGATGAGGTGGCTAAGGCGATGGGGGCCGAGTCGTTTGCAGCAATTCCCGAAGATACGCTTCGAGCGGTACAGGCCGACGTACAGAAGTTTCTTGAAACCGGGAAAGCCCCAAGCACCGCGATGGCACAGTTATTTGCGGTGTACCGAGACTTTATCAACAAGACAATCACCACCCCCGGCCAAGTGCCACCAAAGAAGATCCAAGCCCTTCTCGATAAACTTGAGTCTGAAGTCACTGTTAAACCTCTTGGGGAAAAAGAAACAAACGATGTTCTTGATAAATACTCTGACTCAGATTTAGTTCGCTTGGCACAGAGGATGAAGATAGACGTTACGGATAAATCGCTAACCCAGATCCGCGATGAGGTAGCCGATGTAGTTGCCACGGATGTTTATCTAGAGGACGCCACCGAAAGACTTGAAGTATCAGACAAAACGGCTGAACGAAAGCAGGGATTAAAAGATGCCGGCGAGAGAGTGCGCAATGCTATTAAGGACATGGCAAACCGCAAGACGCCACCGGTCCTAATGGTACTCGGAGCGAAAGAAGACATAGAGTTGGCGTCAGCCGTTTATGGCTACCTTCACGCCAAAGTAAAAGATACTGGAATTACCGTTGCCCAGGCATCGGCCAAAATGTTTTCTGACTTGGGCATTAAAGTCACTAAGGACAACTATGAAGCAGTCCAAAAGATATTGGACGAGCAGGGCCGGTTGGTTCAACAGGACATATTCAGACACCCCGCAGCACCGGAGGCAATTTACGGAAAGAAACTGACTGAAGAGGAACAGAAAATTATTGAAGCCCCGACGTATAAGGGGGCGGCGTTCTTAGCGGATCACATTAACAGAGGAGCCCCTGCTACAGTCGAGCAGTTTTACGGTCACATGGAAAAGACTGTGGCCGGGTGGGGCAAGATGAACGCTAGCCAAAAGCTAAAAGCGTGGTATGACGCTCTGATGCTTTCCACCGCTGCTACAACCGAGTATCCTGCAAGTGGCCGTCAGGAAGGCAAGGGTTTAACGCCAGAGCAACAGCAGCAACGCTCGTTAATGATGTATTTGTTTAGAAAAGCGCAACAAGCTAAGACACCACAAGAAGCCAAGCGACTAATTGACGCCATGCGGAAAGTGGGGAACAGCTACCAAAAAACGGTTGATGCTGTAGTTAGGCGGCTTGAAAAAGCAAAAGAAAAATACGAGTTGCTGCGAACTCAAAACAAATTAACTAAGGAGGCACAGAGAGAGCGAAAGAAGGAACTAGGCGATATCAAGTCGGAATGGAGCGCAATTATTAGAGAAATTGGGGTATCCAGAAAAGATTGGATGTCGGTTTTAACTAAAGAGGAGATCGCCGGTGACTTCAAGAATCAGGAAGAAATGCTCAAAGCAGCCTCAAAGTTGCAGACACAAATTCAAGAGGTTACAAGGAAACAGTCAATTAAAGATTTGAAGAAAACCCTGTCTAGGCTTAGCAAGAGGGCGCAACTTCCTTTTGTTAAAGAAAAGTTTGCTGATTTAGTAAAGGATATGGACACTAATTTGGTAGAACCCGGATTGTCTGAAAAAAAGCAGGATGAAAAACTGCGTAAAATTATCTTTGGGGAATTGCTTCCGTATGTGGTTGATAATGCCAGACTTAAAACCACTGTGGACGGCAAAACGGCTAGGGTGTTGTTGTCGGAAATTGGCGACAATCCAACCCCTGAGCAGGTGGATGCGCTTATGGAACTTACTGTCGACGCCCCTGCCAGTATGTTTAAGTTGCCAACGGAAGCAGTCAAGGATTTTCAAACTACCGCAAAGCTGTTGTCTCGAAAGAACATCAACAACCTTACAGAAGAAGAAGCAAATAGCATTAGCGAGAACGTGCAGAATTTAATTCACGTTAATAAAAAATATCTTGGGTATTTTAGAAAGCAATCCGAGGCAGAAATACAACGAATAGCGTTGGAGTCTGCCGAAGAGATTTTTGAAGTTATTGCCCCGGTTCCCGTTCCCGTGGGGCCGCAGGCTGAGAGGGGTAGAGTCCACCACGCCATCCAAAAACCCTTTGGGTGGGTTAGGGATGCGATGGAGGGGTTCTGGGGAACAACCGCTCTCGCCACCCCTGAGACTATGGCAACAATGATTGCCGGGCCAAAAGGCGAAGAATCCACCACATACAAGGTTTTGTATAAGCAACTTAACGATGGAGCCAAGGCTCAGTCGCAGACGCAGCACAACAATCGGCGGTATCTTATTCAGGCACTTAAACAGGTGGGGGTTGACCTGGATGATCCCGCGCAGGCGAAGGAGTTTCTTAAATTATCCTCTGCTTTTGCCGAGGAAGAGAGTTTATTGGCCCGCCTCAAGGACAAGTCAATTGAGGGGAAGGGCAAGGCCGCTGATAGGTTTGTATTTAAGTTGTCCCAAAAAAGCATCAAGGGCAAATCCGGTGAACGCGCACCCGTAGATAAGGTGGGTGGAGCCCCGATATTGTCAGAGCTTTCGTTGACGCCGATGGAGATAGCCTACTTGCAGGTAACACTTCGCGATCCTCGATGGAGAGAGGTGCTTGCCGTTGACAATAAAGATAATCCGAAGAGTTGGGCTCCTTTGCAGTTCCGAAAGGGCGGGGAGAAGTATTATATCTCTAACGAAGATATTGATGCCATAAGAAACTACAGCGGGAAGCACATTGAGATAATTCGGGCTGTCTCAAACGCCATCTGGGATCAGTACAACGGGCCGATGGGGGCAGCGGTTCGAGAGTATATGTTGAGTGTTGACGGCGTGGAAACAACCCGAGAGTATTATGCCCCCGGCCATCGTTTCCGTGGCGATCAGGATATTAAAATTAAACAACTTACCCCAGAGGTTCTGCGATCAGGGAAAGCCGCAGTAAAACACTTAAATATTCTTCAGGAGCGGACTGACGATGAGACTAGCGGGGTGGCAATTCGGGACGCGCTGGCAGATTATATGGATCATTCGCAGTTCACATCGGGGTTGCAGCATCTAGCAAGGCCCATCGCAGAAGCGGAGGCCATTAGGCAATATCTTTCCGGGGAGCATGGTATTGGCAGGTCACGCCGCCAAGGTCTTTGGAAATCCCCCAAGGGGTCGAAGGTGTTGAGGTATTATCAAGAACTACTAAATGATCTTACTGTTCAAACCATTGGCGGGCGCGGTCCTGATTTGGCAATGCACGACAGGTCAACTCGCCAGTTGGCTCGCAATATAACCGTGGGTGGGCTTGGATTAAACCCGCGCGTTTGGATGTTTCAGGTGACTTCGTTATCTACCGCAAGCAGCGAGATACAGTGGAAGTATATTGCGGGGGCATTGAAGGGTGGACGAAAGTTGTCGTGGGCAGAGGCGGCAAGAAGCAAACTTACTGGCGAAGAAAAGCGACACACCACTCAAGACGAGATAAATTTCTGGTCTACGCTACGCGACAGGTTGCTTGGACAGCGGTTTGGCCTTGTGTCCGAGGGGTTGTCGGACGTTACTCAGCACCCTCTTATCCACAAGAAAATGCTGACCGATAAGTTTATGTCTGGAATCGGGGGTATGGATGCCGTGGCTATTCGGACTATCTGGGAAGCCGCCAAGTTAGAATTGAACGATCAGATCAGGCGCGGGCAAGAGAAGCCGAGTTTTAAGTTTGAGGCGATGGCCGAAGACGGACAAGAGATTCGGGATGTTGTTGAGGCAGGAAGCGAGGCAGAAGCCCAGGCAAAGATCCGCAAGATGGGCTACTTTGTTACAAAACTGTCTGCGACAAAACTTCGGACAAAAGGAAAGACATCAAAACTCACCATCCCGACGGATTGGCAGAGTGAGCCTGCGTACTGGAAGGCAGTTGCCGCGAGAGCGGAACAGATTGTTGACCGAACCCAACCCTCGATGGATTTGATGAACCTGTCTGGCCTAGCTAGGTCCGCGAGGCGGGGTAATGTTCCGGCACGAATGGTGACTATGTTCATGGCACAGCGGATGAAAAACGTAAACCTTGGGTTGAGGGCGGTGCATGATATACGACAGGGCAAAATAAAAGACGGTGCGAGCAAGGCCGCATCTGTATTGGTTTACCAAACAGTAGGTATAGCAGCCATCAAGGAATTGTATGACATCGGTTCGGGTTCTATTTGGGGCATGGTGGCGCAGGGGATTACCGGACTTCCAGAAGAACCCAAGGACAAAATAAAACCCGCTGCGGAATACTTGGACTACATTATTGATTCGTGGTTTTCTAACCTGCCCTTGGGCCAGTTGCCGGGGTTTGCGGCGCGACAAGCACTCAAGGCCGCAACCGGACACGAGGGCAAAATATACTCACCGGGTATATCGCCAGTTTTAAGTTTTGCCGACGACGTTAAAAACGCAAAATTCTCTACCTCTAAGGCGGCTCGATCAGCCCTGTTGTCTGTGGCAACTGGGTTTGGGGTTCCCGTTCACTTTGCGAGGGAGTTTAACAAGGCGTACAACCGTCGAGAAGTCTATTCTAAAATCATCTCTAGGCGGGGGCGTGGCCTTCTTAGTACCGTAAAGGATGAGCATAAGGGCGACTACAATAGGTTGCCCAAAGAGCAGCTAAAGGAATGGCGTGCGCTAAACCATTTTGTGACTTACGAAAACAAGGATGGTGACGCGACAACTACGACTCGGCTAAAACGCATCGGCCAGTTGGGGCGAGAAGCCAACGCCATAGACAAGGAAGCGGAGAACTTGCCCGCCTCGCTCACCATAAGGAAGAAAAATCGGAGAGCCGCCGCTCAGAAGCTCAGGGTTGAGGCAGACGAAATGGCACAAGACGCTTTTGAGGAAATATTCAACAAGTAGCCTACTTCTTCTTTCGTCCACCTCTTGAGATCATGGCTTGTAGGGACTCGAAGGCCCATCCTTTATTAGAGGAAGCACCGGGGGCGTCTGCCGGGCTGAATCTTCTGGCCCCGCCTTCTACAAGAAACACCATGAGAGATTCCATTGCCCATCCTTTTGATGAGGAGCCAAACCCTCGGGTAATGATGAACTTAATGGTATCTGAGCCGATGAACCCCGGCCCAAAGATATCTTTCCTAGCCACTAGGTAGCCCTTGTTCTAGAGGTGGGACTAGAGGAATCGTCCAGAGTCCACGTCATAGCGGTAGTAGAGCCATCTAATTTCTTGGCGGTGATCGTATCGCCTGAGATGCTGAACTCATTTACCCCTGCCCACAGCATGTAAAGTAGTTGTGCTGGTGTGGCAGCAGCCCCATCTGCGGCGTAGGCTTCTGTGAGGGTGTCTGTAGCCCATACATCGGTGAGGGCAGCGGTTGTGAGTGCGTTGACAGACACGCCTGTAAATGCACCTGTTGCACCAGAGGCGAAGAGGGCGTCATAGACGACTTCTTCTACTACTTGGTAGCAGCCCCACACAGGCAATGCACCGGATATGTTTGCGGTTATTTTTAGTGGGCCGCAGGCGTCCGTATTGCCTGTGGATAACTCTAAAGAGTAGTACCCGTTCGCCATATGAACCATATCGTTTGCGCTTCCGGTATCTGATCCAGATGCGTTGGGCGTAATGGAAGTGGTGACTGTCTGCGGAACTGTGTCACTGAATTTATATAAATCCACATCAATACTAGCAACTGACAGTCCTGTTTCGGCAGATTTGCCATCCGTCTCATCTACAAATGGGCCGAGAACTATTGATGTTTTAGTGCTTTGTCTTAGGAACATCGTAACATCCTATAATGGTGCATGGCTCGTACTGCGTGGCCTGCGGCAGCGGTGAGAATGATTGGCGTTGTGGGGTAAAATATTCGCGGGTGTTCCGCTTCTGTCGGCCCGTCGATGGGCGATAGCGGGTACGCACCCGCGTAATCTGAGGCGGCACTTGATGCACTAAACCTTGCAATCCCGCCCAGGGGCCAATAGTTTGTTAGTCCGTCCGGCCTGACTAGCAGTGGGCTAAACCCAGAGGCAAGTTGTGCGATCTCAGAGGTAGACAATGCTATGTTCCAGATAGCTGCTTCAGCGATTCTGCCTGCCATCGGGCCGTTTGTGCCGCTTGATGCTCTTGCCCCGATTCTGGTGGTGTCGAGGCTTGCAGGGGTGGCGGCGGTGGTGTTGTTTCCTGCTGATCCACCGTCGATGTAGACATCCCTATCACTGTTAGAGGTGAACACCGCTGTAGCATGATGCCAAGTATTGATAGAGTAGCCTGAAGTTGTAGTGGCAGAGCCAGCAGCACCGCCGCGTTTGACAGACGCCCTTAGTGGATCACCGGTTACAGTTCCCATAGCAGAGAGATGGAAGAAGTCATTTGAACTGTCTTTATCACCGATAGAGATGAGGCGTTGCGTTGCAGAGTTACTCGTCGAGTAGAACCAGCAGGCCATTGTGATAGGCGCGCTCGAAAGGACGGCGTTTCCCGTGTCCAGGTATTCGCTAGATCCGTTAAAACTATACGCCATTTACGCCTCTTCAAATAGTTCAACCAGGGTGAGGTACAAGTCGCCGGACGCTGTATCGCTTGAATCAGCATCACGTTGGATGGCTAATCGAATCAAGTCACCTGCTGCGCAACTGTCCTTATTTGTGAGCGAGATAGTTATGTCTGTTAGATTTCCTGCTACGCCGCTGAGTGCCTGTGTCCCGTTGTTGGCGGTGTCAAAGCTGTGAGCCGCCTCCAGATCCAACGTGTCGCCTGGGGTGACGGCTTCAACTTGGACGTTCCAGCCAGCATCACCGCTATTGGCACTTGCAGAATAGAAGAATAGCTTTGCTTTTAGTGTTCCGGTTCCGAGGTATTCGATGGGCAGAATTGCGGCGGCGATGGCACTTTCGTTTGTTGAATCGTCGAACGCCAAAGCAGAGCGTGGTGTAGTGGTGTGTGCCACAAACGCTGCACCATTTGAGGCTGTCGGCAGCATGGAAGTGGGCTGGAATTGGATTGTTGGGAAGGTTCTAGCCATCTAGCCCTCTGGCGGTTCTGATGGAGACTTGCGGATCAGAGGCCAGCCACCCGTTTATGTTTTGTCCTACGCCATCTACGAACTCTGTGGAGTTTGCCCCCTGTACGGCGTCTTGTGCGGCAAACAGTTGCACCGTACCTGCCTCAATCCAATCCAGAAGGGGTTGGATGTAGGCTGCTCGGTTGGTTTTCCCGGTAGCAACTGCCAGAGCGAGGTAGAGACTGAGTATTTCACGCCTATTGGGTTTATACCTATCGCCCAGGGCGTACATGAACTCATCCTCAAGTGCCTCCATCTTTTGAAGTTTGTATTCTTCTAGATGTGCGGCATCGGCCAGGATTCGATCCTGAAGGTTTTTGAGTTCGAGGTTATCCCCAACTACTTCCCAATGTCTTTTGGGTGCTTCTGGTATCGTCGGGTTGATGAGCCAATCAGTCGGGCTATATTCCGATGTATTGACGCTTCGCTTGATCTCAAAGGTTTGTTTATTGACTACGGTACTCACGCTTATCCCCCGTTTATCCTGTTGGACACCTGGAGCCTGAGCCATTTAACGTCATTACGTATTTCAATGAGTAGGTTTTCATTGTTGTTCACGTTGGTTTCTATAGCGTTAAGGCGGTGGGCGTGTTTTTGTATTTCACTTTGTGTAATTCCGTAGGACGCCGAGAACGCCGCAATTGCCGAGAGTGCGGCGAGTACAAAACTCGGGGCGTCTAGCGGCAGGAACTTCACTTTTTCCCGTCCTCGGCTAGCAAAAGTCCGAATCCTGCGCTGATCGCGGCGATTACCGCCGCCCAGTCGGGGCTACCGCCGTTCAATACGGCAAGTGCCGCTGATCCAATGGCTACGATAGCCGTAAGAATCCCAGCAATCGTTGTTTTCCAATTCTTTTTCATATTAACTCCTGCATCTGAGACATCGGCCCTTGAAGAGTTGTCCCTTGAGAATGGGCCGCTTGAAGACGGGGTTCTTAAAGATCTCTACTCTGCGTCCTGTGCCGTTAATAGTGCGGGAGTTGTACCCGAACCAACGGAAGGCGTCTGCCTCGGAAGCGAAGAAGGCCAGTACGAACAATGCTAAGATAATCTTTTTCATAGTATTTCCTTTCGGATGTAGGATATTTTAGCGTCTACCATAGGGTTACGGTTAGACACAATCCAGCTAATGACTAGGTTGACTAGGATTTTTAACAAAAATGCCGCCCATAATGGATAGGCGGCTACGATATCTTCCTTGATTCTTCTTCTTGCCCACTTTGCTTCTTCCGGGCCTGCGGTGAGACTGGCCCAACGTAATACCACCATCCTGACTACCCTCTTGGCCGGTTCCTTCATCAACCTCGCCAATAAAGGCCCATGCTTCAATACCGTCTGCTGTAGCCCACCTAACGTCTCCTCCATCGAAATCGTCTCCTCAACTGAGGTTTAGCGTCTTCCTCAAAAGAATACCGCAGGAGGCTCTAATTTTGCCTCTGCGGTCTCCTGTTCTCCAATAGGGGGTATTACTGGTTCTGGCGTAGGGGGCTTAGGGGGCGAATTTGGGGACGCCAGGGCCGTAACCAAAAGCACCACAATAAATAGTCCGGTATAGAATTTCATGATTTTGCTATCACAACACGAGGTGCTACGGCGTCATCTGGGGTGGCTTTTCGCTCTGCTAGCACAGCGTAGCCATCTGTGCCGTACCCCATACCCCAAGAGTTTCTTATTCTTATCCCGTAGTCCTCGTTACCAAGTGCCACAGGATCAATGGCAGAAACTTCATGAGACCACCAGTTATACCCCACAGCTACGGGGATTCTCAACAGAAGACACGTCATAAGTTCCCCGAAGTTACGGGGTTCCAAGTCGTACCATTCAGTTACTTTGAAATCTTCGGCTATTTCCAGGTTCTCATCTGTGTAGTATTTGCGGCTAATTGCGTTGGCGGGCCACTGTTCTACTGGAACGATGCCATGTTCGATGATGTACTCTAGGGCTTGTGATCCCCAACCACCGTGATTTCTATAGGACTTTATGGGCGCAGCCACACTTGCGGGCGAGAGGTAGACGATGGGTAGCCCGTTCGAGACTCGGGTTTGTTCTACGCAGTAGACAGGCCCGTTTGCCCAACAGTAATTGGTTCCGTTCTGATCGAGACACTTCAAGCCTGCAGCATCGGCCTGATCGGACAGGCGAGAGCGAGTCTTTTCCATCTGTTCAATGCGATCATCCCACTCACTTCTAGGGATTTCCGGCAAATCAAAACTCTTTGCCAAACCGCCCAATGGATGTGAGTGATAGTCCCTGCGGCGCAAACCCTTGCTCATGCCCTCTGGGACGGCCAAAGAGGTTTCGCCACCTGTAATGATGATCGGCTCATTGGTTCTGAACTTGGAAACAAAACTCATTTAACAATCTCCAGAACTTATGCGGGGTTAAGGGCCGCTACTTGGGGAGGCACTTTGCCCTCTCCAGATATCATCTTCACTGAATCTGCCGTATCCACCGCCTCTAAATTCCCTCGCCTTACAAACTTCTCGTACTTGTAGGGGTTGTATGTCACCTGCTCATAGTCACCACCATCGTCTAACTGACATAGATAACCCTCAACACCGGCATGGACGTTCTTTCTTTTCTCGCTCAATACACGCTGCCGCCCCGCCTCGCTCACCTTAAACGTCACATCACGCAAGTGAATGACATCGACATACTCGCAAACCTTCCCTGTTTTTGTGTCCTTTACGGACCACAACTTCTTATGCAGGTTGAAATATACAAACACTTTCTCAGGCATTTTTATTTAACAACCTCCAACATAGCGTCGATTGACTTGGGGACTGGGCCGGAGTACCCACCGGAGCGAGAGGATACCACGATCCAGGGGGCGACTGTCCGTGGCACGGTGGATAACTCACGAACCCAGTCCTTGTCTTCTGATATATCGGCATCGGGATCGAGTACACGCCACTCACCCCCATGCTCTTTAACGTAATCGCGCCAAACCTGAGACTGAATGACGTTCAACTGCTCTGTATCCCTTTCGGATGTTTCTTCGAGAACCAGGACGCAATATTTGCCAATCCAAACCCCACTACCACTACCGAGTAGGGCTATCAGAAGGACAATAATTACAATGCTATTCAGTATTTTCGTTTTTGTCATAGTTCCCTGTGGTGGCGACTACGCCAGCCTCCGAGAGTGTCATCGTGTCCAAGTCCTTGCGATCAACCCCACACTTCACCAGAAGGGTTTGCAGCGTAATCAGATTGTCGTAGAGAGAACGCCTATCGTTGGGGCTTGTCGATGGGGTGCGCTTAAAGTAACCCACCACAAAAGAAATCTTGCTCCAGTTGATGGCAACCAAAGCTATCAGCCCCGCGATTACCACCCAAACCTTGTGTTCTTGTAGAAAACTAATCATGTATCTTCACCTCCAGAGTAAACGGCCTCCACTTAATGATTGTGACTTTTATACCCTTGCCCTTCAAAGCAGCAACCAGTTCCCGTATATCACGCACAGCAGGCTCAATGGTTCGCTTGATAGTCATTGATTCTCTCGTTGTATCCTTCGAGCATCTCTTCCAGTTCTGAGCGGGTGAACTTTACCGCTGTTCTTCTGAGTTGTATGAGTTCATCCACTACACCTTGGCCGAAGTGTTTAATAACAAACAGGGTGAATTCCGGCCCCATACCCTGCTTGAACATATTACATCCAACGCATTGAGGGAAAATCCCTCGCTCATCAAACAGAACCCCATTGGTTCTGCCGCCCACTAGGTGTCCAGCTTGCATCTGCTTCCAGGGCTTCTTACAACCGCAGGTGACGCACTCTACGATGCCGCTCTTGTTAGCCGCTTCCATGCGGATAGCTTTACTAAGCGCATCCCAGCACTTCTTCTTCAACTTCGCTACGGTTATTTTCTTTTTCTTCGCGGAGTTCTTTCTCAATGTCCATGAGCCTTTTACATAATTTTGTGTAGGCTCGCTCTCCTCTTACCCATGCGCCCATCCAGTATTTCGCCTTCTCCTCCCATGTGGCCCCGAAGTCGATGGGTTTTACATCTCCTGGATCAATTGGCATCTGGCCCCTCCGGTAATGACATCCAATGTGTGACGGTAAAGTCGCTTGAGATGCCATGTTCATCTCTGTCAACTACGTTCCAGGTATCCTCCTCTGGTTTGTATTTTGCGAGTTCTGAATTAAAAGGAAACTTTGAGCTAAACCATCGTTCCGTTCCACATACCAAATACCGTCCCTCTTTTTCGGGGACGCCAGTCTTCCAACCCATCCATCCAACCTTTCTATTCGCGTTCTGATTCCAAAGTCGTAACAGCATCCCGAACATCTGGAAAGCCCACAATCCTTCTTTCGTTCGGGAATAATATAAACGTGGGGCAAGCTGGCATCGAGTCGTTGTACCCACCCTGTCTGCCGTAAGCAGAGTTAATTTGATAGGAACCTGGGCGGCATGTCCACGTTTGCTTTCCGTGCATGAGTGACGCCTCGATTGCTGTTTCATGATGGTGGCAGACAACGCCGATATCGAACGGTTCAGGGCCAAACCGATACCACTGTTTGGGCGAGTGGGTTTGGTTCATCGAAGAGTTGAACCGATACTTGTGCCTCCATGCGAGTTTGTAGGTTATCTTGCCGACTTTCGCGCTAATCCGTGCTTCGTCGCTACTACAGGCTATTCCATGCTTCTTGCAGATTGCACCGATCACATCTACACCGGCAATCTGTGGACTCCAATCATCATGGTTGCCCGTAATCACACCTAGAATTGAATCAGAGAAAAGCGAGAGGTAGTAGTCAAAGAGTTCGTACTGATCGCCAGGGGTGGTACGTGCATGTAGTACAGCCGCTCGATGCTTGATGTGATTATCGATAGAGTCGCCGCCTAAGCAGGCAAATAGTCCCGGCGTGGCTGCGATGAGTTCTGCGTCTTCACGCATACGCTTGAGAGCAACGATATTATTGCCAGCAATATGTTGATCGCTTATGAAAGAAACCGCGATAACTTCATGGGGGAATTTGGCAACGTATCTACCATCGTTTTTATGTTTGGCAATCTTTCGTTCGTTTTGTTTTTCAAATTCTTCCCAGACTTCCTCGACGGGTATCTCTGACGATGGTTCTTCGGGCTTGATGGTGAACTCACCCGTCTTGAGTTTACTTGTGAGGATGCCCATTCGGGCCAACTTCTTGCGCACTGCGTTACGGGTGATGCCGAGGTATTCAGCCAGGACATCATGCGGCACATTTGGATCTGCTTTAACGTGTTCGCGCAGATATTGTTCTTTCTCTTCATTCCATTGAAAAGCCATTGATTTGCCTCCGTTCGACAATGCAACACACCGGGATATGAAGAATGGGGCCAACACAAGTACCACCGTCCGTTTGGGTGATGTGCAGCCTATCGCCGGTATCTTTGAGTAAAAACCCAACTGTTTTGCAGGACTTTAATTCTTCCTTGCAGGACTCTTCGGCATCTTCTAGATCCGTCCACCGATCTTCCGTCATTTCGGCATCAAACCATTCGATGTAGTAGAGTTTCATTTGGAATAGCCCTTGAGAACCATAACCTGATGAACTGGGATTTGAGTGTGAAAAGAGGAACGTAGCACCTCGTCCTGCAACGCTTTCGGCAGTTCTTCGAGCAGCTTGTAGCCAAGATCCTTCTTGGGCTTACGCTTTCGCAGGTATTCGTACCAATTACGGGTGAGCCTGCCCTCAATCTTGAGTGTCACCCACCCTGTCTTTCCCACTCGGGTGACAACACCGTATTTCTGGCGGCGTATGGACCAGAGCTTTTGGCCGATGTTTATGTCGGCCAGTTTTACGATTGCAGGTTTAGCTTTCATAGGTAAGAATCCACTGTGCCTGACGTTCAGGTTCGTTTCTCCCTCCTGGGGCGGGTGGTTTTCCGTTCGGAACTCTGCCCGCCCTTTTTTTATTCAGGGGGGGCTATTCAGGAAAAAGTGAAACGATATAATCGGTTATGTAGCTTATATGCTACTAGATTATTACTGATTAAATAAATCTTAAAATTTCTTTTAGAGTGTTTAGTTTTAATATTATTAAATTTTAATATTTTATTATTAAACACTATCTCTATATGCCTTCTAAAGGTGCTGATAAAAACTTACCAAGCGCGTTGAAGCGCGATTGCTCATTTTCTAAACAAGAAGAACACAAATCTACTTTCTTACATTCATGATCAGTAGATCTTCTTTGGGCGTCAGTTTGCGCCCACCATTTTGTAGTCTCGCCTTGCACCCCACAGTTATCACACCAATTGACTACAGAGTTGCCCACTTGAGTCTCCAGATTTAAGGGGTGGGGGCAGGGAAGCCCCTGCTTCTCTTAGAAGGGAATGTCGTCGGTTTCTGCAAGCCTGTCTACTTCTGCCTTCATGGCCTTCCAGTCCACTGATTTACCCCCATCTGAGGTAGTGGCTATCTGAGCCTCAGATTCGGCCTCTGTGGGCCGATCTTCCGAAGGTGACTCTGTACTCCCGTTTTCCGAGTTCTTGTCACCTGAGCCATTCTCAGCCACCACTTTGGACATGGCTAGCTGTCGGACGATCTGTCGACATTTCTTGGTAGTTTCTCTGAGTTTGGCCTTTTGTTCTTCGTCGGGCCTTTTAAAGATGGGTATGGTATCGGGCCTGGGGGTGAATTTTCTACATTTGTAGATCAGGGTTTGCAGATGTTCATCAGGGAATCTGGGCTTCTCTTCATCTGATGACAGAATTGCCTCACCCGCTTTTAGAAGGTAGCCGATTTGAAACTCTTTCAGTCCGGCAAACCACTTGCCCTTAATTGCCTTCTTCTCCGATTCGGTTCGATTGTTGAACCAAGCATGTGCCTCCACCTTGTAGTCGTTGATCAGCCAATCGTTGAACTGCCATTTATTCATGTCGTCCCTCCATGAGTTGGTATTGGGCGTGCTTTTTCTTTTCGCCCTTGATCCATTTGGTTGAAATATTATGTCCCTGTTTGCGAAGTTCGTTTATGCGTGCCGCCAGCCTGAAACAACCATACAAGTTAAGTGCCTGCAATGGCGTGATCGGCCCGCCCCTCAAGTGGTCAAGTATTTTATCGGATTGGTTCATGCTTTTTCTCCAAGTGCTTCTATGAGTTCCTCTCTACTGTAATGTTTGAGAAGTGTAATAACGGCCCTGGCAACGTCCGTTGCGCACACCGTAACGGTTTTCTGTCTAAAGCCCGCCTTAATCGCAGCAGCATTGGCCGAGAGTTCCCCACTACACACAGAGTCAAATAAGTCAGGTGACTCCCGCTCAAGACGGGAGAGCGTGTAAGACTTGCTATTGCCTTTCGGTGTCTCTAAAGCGTTTACATTGTCAACGCTTTGCCCCTTTTTCTTTCTGCCGACGCTCGGCTTCATCGCTTCCCGGTACATGGTGAGACATTCGGGATCGTCTTTGATTAGGGCTTCCACCTTCTTAGGGTCTTCGCCCCATCCCTTCAGGGGTTTTGTAGCGATAAGTTCTCTAAGGCCTTGCAGTTCAATAACCCCTCCAATGTGCCTACCGTCTGGCGTGACAAGTCTCCGTTTTTCCCATGCGCGGAACTGGATAATCTTTTTAAGCAGCTTGGGGAAGTTTGACAGTCCAAACTCAGTGTCGCTAAGGGAACTGCTGGCGGTACTGCACAGTTGCCCGCACTCTATTTCGTTTAGTCCTTCCATTGTGTACCCCGCATATATCGGTTTAATCTTGTCAAAAAAGCATCCAGCTTGCTTCTCAATTGTTCCTCTGTCATATCCCCTTGCTTGATAAACCTGCCGCCGACTTTATAGCTGCCGTGGATCTCGCTATGCTCGCGGTTAAGATGATAGGCGAGCTTTTTTGCACACCTATCAATCTTTTTGCGAAGTTCACTCATCCTTTCCTCTTTAGAAAGAGTAGGCCGCTCGGGGGCTTCAATCGTTTGGGAGTCGATCCCTATTGAGAGACAGTCCAGCACTTCCTTCACTTTTGTTTCTGTCAGGTCAGTCGCCTTTGCAACCTGCCTCAGATGAGCCGCCTGCCCAGGAGACAAGCCATCGCTTTTCATAAAAACAATATCCGTTCCATCGTGATGCGTTGAGTACGACTCTAACTCAAGCACCCCTTGCTCTCGGTCGCCCAACTCCCTCGGATCATTCTCGGTGGAATCTAGTAATGGCTGGGCCTGCAGCTTTTCAATATCCCTGGCAAACGCAATTAACCTCGGGTCTGCTGGCAGGTAAACGTATCCCTCAAAAAACTTCTGCTTGCCTCCCGCCTCCACATCCCGAACCCTCGATACTCGCCCGACAACTTGGCGAAAAAACAACTCCGTGACGGTGTTGGTTAGGTAACATAGAACCTGAAGCCGTTTAATATCGGTTCCTTCGCTAACCATGCGAACTGCAACCAGCCACTCCTTTGCACCACCCCTGAATGAACGAACCGTGTCATTGGAGCCATCGCTGGCAATGATGCTAGGAGTACATCCGGTCACTTCCTTAATAAGTGCAGCGATTTTTTTGGCGTGATGAATGTTCTGGCAAACCGCTAGGGCCGCTGCGTCATCTGTTTTACGCCGACACTCCATCAGTTTGTCATGCGCCAACCTTATTAACTCGCGGGCAAAGTCTCCATCTGGGTCCAAAAGTCTGCCGAGCCTTTCGGGGGCTTCATGGTCGCTTATGTCTTGCGAAAGCTGCCGTTCCTCTCCGGTAACATCGTTTTCTATTGTGCCTTTGTGGTAGTCAAAAACGAGATGCCTTACTACACCATCCTTCAGTGCTTGGTTGTAGCCGTAGCAAAATCCCCCCTCAGCAAACCCATCTGAGTCGTACTCCACAAACGGGATCTCCGTTCCGTCTGATCTCCAGGCAGTACCAGACATCAACAACTTTTCTTTTGTGTCTGTGAATACTTCCCGAACGGCTTTGCCGAAGCTCTTGTCTTGTCCACAGTGATGAACCTCGTCGAATATCACCATAGTTGGCCGAGAGGTACACAGCTTTTTCAGGACATAGGTTTGGCTTGCAACCAAATGATATGTGACTACTCCACCCTGAAAATCATCCTTAAAGCGGATTCCAAATTCCCCCGTCTGCAACTCAATCCCAAGTTTGGTTGCTTCCTCCCGCCATTGGATTCTCAGGTTGTCTGTTGGCACAACGACAATTAAGCACCTGTCTGCTGCGGCGTTCATCCAATCGCGAGCCACCTTGAGGGCAGCTATCGTTTTGCCGCTCCCTGGTATCGCAATGAGCATAAAGGGCCGGTCCTTTGGCCTCGACTCCCATACCCTGAAAAATGCCTTCTGCCATTTGCGGGGGATGAAGTTGCCCGCCCCCTTTTTTCGGTTTGCAGTCGGGCTGAGTATCTGGCAGTTGTCAACGCTCGTTTCGCCACCCTGCGAATACGGCACAACATGATCGGCCTCCCCAGTTCTCCCTGACACTAACTCGGCGGCTTGCTTCTGCGCCTTACTAAAATATCTCGCCATTTGTGTTTCCTTTCATCGGTTTAATAAATCCCTCAAAACTCTGTCGCACAGAACCCCATTGTCTTGACACATTTGTAGCCATTCGGCTCGCTTGGGGTGATGCCTTAAAATGTGGTGGTGTACCCAGGGCAATGAGTAGTTCCGCTCTTCTTCAGGGTAAGCCGAAGCGCACTCTTGATATTGCCTGAGTACATGAATCAGCGACTCGCCCGCAAAAAGGGCCTGATAAGCCTCATCCCCAAGAGCCTGGGCCTCAACCATCTTGTCGCCCAATCGCCAGCGGATTCGCTCTCTGTGGCTCAACAAAGACTCCATCGTCTGCACCCAAGATTCAACATCCATGTCAGGCTCCAAATCGAGGGCGTGTGTGTGACCACAACGAGCGACCACGCACACGCCTCTCAATCAACCGGGAGGGTTTGTCTCTGCTAGAAGGGTATTTCTTCGTTAGACACAACAGGCTCAGGATTGTCCTGTGGTGTGTCCGCGCACTCGCAGAGTTGCATCATAGCTCGCGCCTTTCTCAGACACGCAGGCATACCGGCCGCTGGATCAGCCCGCATGAAGGCACAAGCCTCTTTGTAGATGACGGCATCCCTGATGGCCTTCTCACGATCAGGGTGTCCGTTCGAGCTAGGTTGAGAACTCGCGGCGGAACTAGGTGATGGCGAAAAGCTGCCTTGCTGCGGTTTCGACACTTTTCCGTTGTGGGGGTAGCCACCGGATTTTAGCTCGGTGATTGTGTACTCCACCTCATCACCCACATTGAAGACACCACCTTCCGTTTTGTGGTTCGCCTCGACTCGAACATCGTCAATGCCATCGGGATTTGGAAAGTTGTAAATGAAACTATACATTGTGCCGCCGAACTTTTTGTTCTCCCAAGAACCGTTCGGCACGATCATTTTAATCTTCGCAATAGGCATCGTTTCTCCTCCTCTCTCTAGAAATTAGGGGTTTCGGCTGGTTCTAACGACTGGCGACTCTGCTCCTCCATCTCCAACTCTCTGTTCTCAAGCTCTTTGCGGCGAGCATCGAGCTTGCCTTGCGAAACTGCCAAATCTGCCAATTCCAGACAAAAGCTGATACGCCTCTCTTCGCCATGATCGTCAAATTCCAGAACGATCAAGTTGTCCTGCACACATACGAAACTAACATCGTGGGCAATGATATCGGGAAGTTTCTTCCGTGTAATACTTTCAGTAGTCATGCTATCAATTCCTTTTTAGTTAAATTTACTTTTGCTTCGGTGATTACAATGTCCAAATCGAGGATGGCAGACCATCTCGAAAGCTCTCTCGCGTCAATCCCGCGAACGCCAGTTTCAAGTCTCGAAATCTGTTCTGGCGTTACTCCCAGCTTTTCGGCCACCTTAGTCAGCGGCCATTTACGCTTTTCACGCTCCCTTCTCAACCGTTTGCGCGCCTTCAGGGGAATCGGACACAATCTGAATGTGCTACTCATTTTGCCCCCCCTGGGTTGTTCATGTTCGTGAGCATCTCAAGGGCATGCGAGGAAAGATCCAGATGCTCGCGGGGGCATGCCTCGGCTACCCGCAGAATCTCGCTTCCAAGTTCGCGCAGTCGCCCTTGAAGTTCGTCAACGGCATCGTGCGCCTCTCCCTGCTCTACGGATGAAAGAGTCTGTCCCAACTCAATGAAATCATTGGCCGGAAAAAGGGCAGCGTCCCCAGGCCAATGCACCTCCACTTCGCCCGCCTCAATTTTGAACACCAGTACAACGCCACTGGCTGATCGAATCTCTCGTCTAATCATTTGGTTTCTCCTTTCAAAAAAGTGTCCACAAACTCTAATACCAAATTCGGCAGGTTACAAGCCCACCCAGATTGTATTTCATCAAACTGTTCGTCGAGATCGGCCTCATCCATCAATCGTGATATGTTCATTCTCTGTCGTCGCATTCTGGGTAAAATTCCTCCTGCGCCGCACGGCCATACTTCTCTCGAAATTCTTGCACGTATGGATCAAGAGACGGCAGGGGGTGCTTTGCCCTCGGTGGTTCCTGAACTGCCTCAGGCGCGGCCTCCTGTGGATCAGGAGCGGGTGTTGCGCCGCTTGCCCCAGGCAGGCAGTCGCAAGGCTCATCCTCAAAATGCACACAATTGCAACGTAAACATCTGCGCTCATCCATTTTCGTCCTCCTCAACTCTTGTTTGAATACCAAGTTAAATACCAGGGGCCAATCCGAACGCATCTCCACGGCCCTGATTTTGCCCGACTAAACCAGAATTTTAATTGTCCACTGAATCCGATGGTTTCCCGTCCTGTTTGCACTCTGAACATTTGCATCACTCGTTCTCCTTTTTATAATCAACACATTCCAGGCCCCACCAATCGAGAGCCTGTTCCGGCGTCATTTTTTCAAAATTCTCCTGCAAAACGCGCCAACCATCAGTTCCCTTTGCCGTGGCGATTGCTTCGCTAGCTAACTTTACGATTTCATGGCAACCGTGATCTTCAAATTTGCAAGACGGCATGCAATCCTGGACGATTTGCAGCAAGCCCTCGCACGCTTCGAGCAATTCCGGCGCGGCAGCTATCAAGCGCGCATTGGCGCGATCTTCGTCTGATATCTCCCCAATTGCCGGTTCGTCGTCGTCTGAACCGCCCCAATCGACTGAGCAAACGTGATGAAAGTTATGATCATCGCGTTGGATTTTCGAGAGAATGACGATACTCTCCCACCCGCCGCCCTCTGCGCTAATATCATCAATTGTCCACGGCCCCGGTGTATGCTTCGTTTTCATCGCTTCCTCCCAGGTTGATGTTTTCACTGTCGCCACCTATTGTAAACTATCCTTACCAGTAGTGTCAAGGGGGGTTATTCGTCCTTCCGGCCTCCTTTGTTAAACGTGATATTTATCCTTACAGCCCTCGCAACTATCCTCTGCCGTGTCGTAATGATCGTCGTCTGTTCGGTAGCTGATCTTTGTATGGGCAAAGTGGGCGGCGCGCCGATAAGTCCCGTCGATCAAGATTTGAGCAATCGCGCCAACATCACCGTGCAGGCGGGAGTTCAGCGTAGAGGTGCATTTTTCGTCCGTATTTTCGCCAAACCCGTCCGGGGATGTCGCGCGGTGGATCATTTCGTGAAGGATCGCAATAGACATTTCGGCTGAATTTAGGCTTTTCTTTAACTCTATTTTGTTTTCGTCCCGGTAGGTGAGCCCGTGTACATCTTCATTCCCATTCACGATTTTCCGCAGCGAGACTACCAGCGTGTCTTGATCGACGTGGTATCCGTGGTGCGAAAGTACGCAAGCCGATGCCGATGCCCATGACCGGACATATTCCTTACTAACATTTGTCGGTTTGCCTTTGATTTTCACTTATTCGGCCTCCCCTAGATAAATCTTTATTCGATCCCCTAAATCGTCGTGATCCCCGGTAAACTCTGCCGGGATTGCCTTAACCACCTCAACCAACTCCACAAGTAAATCATGCGCATCGCTCATCACGTCCGGCGCGCTGGTTTGCTCGTTTACCCAGTCAATAGCATCTTCTACCGTCCCGTCTTCGTCGTGCGCGATTCCATAGCGTGCGGTTGTCCGGTTTTTATCCCGGTCAAAAACCACAACGTCCCACTCTGGGCCGTACTTGGATGTATTGCTGCACGATATCTCGTAGCCCCGATACATAAACGAACAGACTCCCTGAATGCTTATATCTCCCTTGTTTACAAATCTTTTCATCATTCCCCCCCTTTTATTGGAAAGCATCCAGAAATGTACCCTAAATGATTGCGCGCCATGCGCGCTTCATCTCGCCCAATTGCCCGCATAGCTTGCAGAGCCTGCGCGCAGAGTTTGCGCCCTCTGGCCCCCTCTTTGTGCGCGCCGTGCGCTACAAGGTGCGCCGCTGCTTTATGGTATTCTTTCGGGTAATTCATTCGTTTTATCCCTCCGGTTTGATTAGTAAGCCAACACCAGGGGGCGCGGGCACGTTGCCAACGCGCCCCGGCTTTAGCTTGCTAAAACTTCTGCCAATTTTGCCTCAAAATCTGCGCGCGGTAAGCGGGCTTTTTTGTCGCCATTGTCGATAGCGTTTAGGTGCTTTCCGGTTGTCGGCCCCCACTGATTTTCCGACACAACCTTCGCCCCGTTTGCCAAAAATGCTACGGGCGTTTTGTATGAGAACCATACCCGCAAGCTATCGGACACATCAAAAACAAGGGCATTGACGCTTGTTGTTTTCTCGCAATAAACATCGAAACTAGGTAACGTCTGCATCGTCTCATCCTCCCAGGTTAAAACAGAATTAAAAAGTAACGGAATAGCGGTTCCAGCCAGGGGAACCGCCGCCCGGTTACTCTTGCGCTGTTTCAATTTGTTCCACTAATTCAAGAGCGGTAGCGGGCCTAGCCGCGATAGATTGCCAACTTAGCTTGGCGAATTTTGCCGCGCGCTTAACTCGTTTGATTGCCGACGATGTTAGAAAATAGCCCTCTTTCCCCATCATTGTTGCGGTATTCGTTGTGAATCCGTTTTCTGGCAGTCTCTGCATTATGTCGCTCCCGATAAAGGTTCTAAGGATTAAAAACGCTCAACAAGTGGCCTTGCCTCCCACAAGGCCCTAAGTAGAGAATTTTCGCCTACTCTTCCCGCAAGGCCTCAATTGCTTTCTCTTCAGTCTCAAAAGGGCCAATAGGATCTGAATCAGGCAGGCAACCGGGGAAGCAGTGCCAGTAGTACCAACCGGCTCCAAACGGCTCCAACGTGATATCGTCCCAGAAGATAGTGTTTGGGGTGTTTTCCCATAGTTCGCGGTGGAATACCTCTGCATCTGGCAAGGCCCACTTGTCATTCTCTTGTGATTTGTCTGAGTAAACTTGTGACATCTGTGTTTCTCCCGATTAGGTTCAAGGTTTGGACTCTTCAGTGACGGCACAACCGCCAGACGCCCCTAAGGGCGTTTCGTCCTATGCCTTTTTGCGAACGATTGTGTATCCAGCCTCTTTCAACTCTAGAGTTATGCAAAGTGCCATATCGTACAGCGTCTGACTGGGGAAGCTGGGATTGTCTTTCCAGCGGTCATACCCGACAATGATTGCATCGCTGACATCCTTGCTCTTCTCGACTGCAAGGGCCGTTTTCGTCTTCTGTTCTGCCATGTGTTTCTCCCGATAAGGTTTAATTGGTTACCACTGTTGGAAAGTTATAACAGCTTATTTGTGGGCCGCAATACCATAATCGGTATCCTGCCCCATTTTGTTGATAATATCCCAAGTATTTTCCCGGAATAGTGGAATCCCCCAGATGCCCACAGAATGCCCCACAATGCACGATCCCCGATATGCCCCCAAGCATTCTCCAGGGAGTAGATAGCAATAGGCTGAGGTGCTGGGGTGCTGTATCTGATATGCCGTAGCCACCCGGCAGGCCCAGACAATCCGCATCTCTCTCACGTGAGACGCAAGCAGCTACGTTGATGCATGGCATGGCACTCGCCACACAGCACAGAGGCATAGGGCACAGCGTACAGGCAGGGGCCCGGGGGCATAGCAAGCTGTAGCATGGCAGGCAGGCATGGCGGGCAGCGTGCCGGCTGTCAGGCTCGAACCAACCCCCCACCCCCGGTGCGGCTGTAGCGTATATATATCCCCTCTTCTGAGTGAGCCATTTTGGACTGTGAAGATAGGTAGTTTCATTAACAGATGGACGGGTGTATAGTGGTTATGTTATTGTTTGTTTTTGGGAAGAGGTTATGGCAGCACCGGAACAAAGACGTCACGAATCACAGGAGGAGTATCGTTTTAGGATTTCCTCTGCTGAGGAGAAGGCTCGTATTTTGCATCGTCAGCGTGTCGCTGCTGGCGAGGTTCCCCCGCCCGAGGGTAGGGGGCCTGGAACTCACCCAGGCTACGAGCGGGACTTCCCACCGTCCCTTCCCCCTGAACCGGAAGATCCATCACTTCAAGGCACTGATCCAGTCCTTGATGCTTTGTTGTTGGGCTCTGCGGTAGGCCCGCTTGCTAAAGCTGGGGTACAGGCACTTCCCAGGATGCTGCAAACGGGGCGAAATATAATGAACCCCAATTTAACCTCAAGGGGGTTTTTGAAGGATGCCGCCGGTAAAGATTTGTTTTTGCACGGGACTCCGCGACAGATAAAGGGGAAGCTGAGCCCTACCAAAGAACACGTCGTTGATACGGGCTATCTGTCTGAGGGACTTTATGGCGTCCCGCTAAATCGGCAGGCCGGGCTAAAGCAGTTGTCTAACCAGTACGCTATCCGAGCGGACCCGAACCGCCCAGGCTTCTTCTTGCAAAGTGGTGGAAAAGAGCTTACTGCCGCTGACGAGGGTTTTTACGAACTTCTTAAACAATCCAAACTTCGACCGGCTGGTACTCCCACCACCCATCTTTACAAAATAAAGGGAAAGCCGTATGTGCATGGAAAGATGAGCGTAAAGCAGATGAAAAAAGTAAATGCGTCCATAAAAAAGGTATTTAAGGAAAATCCAGGTATCGAACATTCCACAGCAAAAAGACGCGCACTCTTGGAACACGGCTATGAATCCGAACTCTTCGATCCAAGAACAATCTCTAAGTTTGAGAGTGCTAGTGGCAAAGCTATATCCCCTAAACCTATAGGGGAGACTTGGTGGCATCCAGACGCTATGTTAATGGCCCCACGGGGATCGTGGTTGCCAACCGAGGCTGTTGCCTTAACCAAAAAGTCAATCGCCCCACCATTCATAAAGCCTCCGAAAAGTCTTCCAACACCGCGATTATTGCCGATTGCAGGGCAGGGACACAAAGATAGAGTTTATAAGAAAGGGCATTATGACTTCTGATCCGCTTGACAATTTGTGGGGCAAGTATCAAAGGCAGTTAAAGAGTCGGAAGGCGAAGGGGGAAGGGCCGTTTGAGCAGCAATTGCGTGAGAGGGAACGGGAACGCCGCCTGAAGAAGCTGGATCGGAGGCTCTTACAAATGCCAGCCGACATGAAAAAATGGGAGGAGCGGGAACGCTTGCGAAGGAAAAAGCACGGGGATTTGATGAGGGAATTAAAGCTAGGGGACTTTCACCAACGAACGAGGAATCAGGGGAAAAAGCCCGGTATTAGGCGTGTTAAAGTACAGCCATTTGGCCCAATCAACGAATAAGGAAGAACAATGGCAGATGACGCAGTTGTAACGATTACGGCAACCGTACTACCGGACGAGATTGCTAAAACCATCACTGGTTCGATGACAGTCGCGCCAGACGATACCAACGACAAGTGGTATTACAAATTAACCGCCTGTACTGCTACGAGTACGGACTTAATTGCGGGCTATTTCACAGACTATACGGCTGTGGACGATGACACCGCCCCTACAGCGGTACATACGGCAGATAAGGTAAAGTTCTTATTTGTTAAAAATACTAGCTCGGCAGATGGCGTTTATATCTGTTTTGACGCTGGCACGGCTGCGTATAACTTGGGAGATGCGGTATTCATCGGCCCGGAACAATCGTGGTTCGGAAGACTTCCAAATACAACCGTTGCAGAAATACACGCTATTTCATCGGATATTGGGGATGCTGGGGATGCCACGGCAAACCTCGTAGTCGCTGCCCTGATAGATGATGTGGCGTAGAAAGAGTACCTGGGCAATGCTTTTCGTAGCTAACCATAACCCACAAGGAAAAGCGTAGTGTGGCCTTTTGACGAATTTGAAAAGTACGGGATAGGCGGCGGTTACAGCCCCCCCAAGCCGGTTGACTATAGCACTTGGGGCGAGGAGCCAACCCGACGCATCCCGCCTCCAAATATACAGGCAACAGGCCCGCATCCTACACCGCCTCCGGCCCTCCCATCCCTGTATGACAAGGCGATGGAGGAGGCACAGGTGCAATATAGAGAAATGATGGGGCCACCAAGCCAATCGCGGTTTGGCGGCACAACCTACACACAGGAGTCCGGCCCAGGGAAAGGACGCCCCATACCCTACGAACACCCACTTGGGACGAGTGTTGGGTATCGCCTCGGACTCGCGCCCAAGGGCAAACACAAGGCTCCCACTGTCGGAACTTGGCGGCAGAAAGAAATTTCCAAGCCCAAGGGGCCAGAACAGTTCCTTCCCGACAAGTACAAAAGTTCCAAACGAGAACCTAGACACAAAGATCCCACTGGTAAATCTGCTCAGATGGCACGAAGGGCTGCTGAGAGACGGAGAAGAGAAGAAGAAAGAAGAAGGATAGCGGCCCAAAACCGATAAGGAATAACATGGCATCTACAATCACAGCGGCGACTCTAACCGTCACGCTTACCGAATCCATTACTCTCAATGGTTCTAGTCAGGGCGCAGAAAATACCCTGACTATTGGCTCTATAAACGAAGTAAGTAAAAGGATTGTCACCGCTACTACTACTGAGGCGGGCCTTTTGGGGTTTCTATCTGCCTTAAGTGGCGTGGGCGTAACGGCCAATAAAGTAGGCTATATGGCCGGTATCCTCGATGACGGTGACGTTAGGTACATCAGAATCACTAACCTAGACGATACAAACTTCATTTCTCTTACTTTCAGAGATGAGGATAATACCGAGTTCCGCGTCAAGGTAGACGCAGGACATTCTTTCATCTTCCCCGGAGATAACGCCGGTGGCCTAGCAGACACCATGAAGGCTAATGGATCGGCACTAAGTTCCGGTTTAGCCGATGTGGTGGATATCACAGTCGATGCAGATACCGCCAGCGTTGATGTAGAGGTATTTGTAGCAAGTGCATAGTCAAGGAGGCATAAATGTACGGACTAACGGACACTACAGAGGGAATGTTTGAGACTTTCAGGCGAGTAGAGGAGGGTAAGGCCACCACCAAAGATTACGCCGCTGTGCGTATACACATAGAAGAAAAAAAGACAGCCATACGACAGGCCCGCCAAGAAAGAAACATGGACGGCTATAAGGGTAAACCAAAGCCCAGAGATCCAGTCACTATCAACCCCATGTTCTTTGCACTGAATAAGGGACGGAACATTAGAAAGAATCTAGAGTGCGAGCTTGGGATATTTGAGTGAATAGAACCAAGATAGCCGCTGACTATAAGGCCGCTACCAAGGCATCGAGAAGCAAGATATATCGTGCCTGGAATAACAAGGATCTTTACGAACCCTTCGAGGAACTACAGAAAACCCTCTTAGAAGGGCGTGAAACTCTTGAGGATAGGTTATCGGCCTTTTGGAAAGCCTACTGCAGCATAGCCTCAGAGTCCGGCCCAATCGAAGGACTAGAAGTACCCGAAGAATACCAAGGGGAAATAACCTTCTCTGAACCGGAAGTAGAAGAATCCCTTGATGTATTGGTGAATAAGTCCGAGTCCACGAATATCGTGGGCGATTTCTTCTGGGCGTACTCTAGCGTTCCAGGTAGTGTATCCCCCGCAGACGCACCCTCGGCGGGAGCGTGGTTCTTCCTTGATATGAAGAAAACCAACAAGAATAAATTTGCGGATTTGTCCATACGGATATTAGACAAATTGGCGGCTCAGGAAGATGAACAAAAGAGTAGAGAAACTGATTACAGAAAAGCAATGGGGCTGCTCGAAGCGGCAGCGGAAGAACATTGCTCAGGCAAGGCACTCGGGGAAGTACGGCGATCTATACGCCGGGGTTCCGAAAGAATTAGAAGCCAATCTGAAGTTCCGGCAGAAGTTAATTGAAGAGTGCTACGCCGATCCTCTAGTAGGCGAGGCTGTAAAGCAATACTGCCGAGACGACGTTCTCTTCTTCATCAACGCTTTCTGCTGGGTATACGAACCCCGTAAGAGGGATGTTATCCCATTTATAACGTGGGACTTCCAAGACTGGACGATCATTGACATCTTGGATAACCTCGGGGAAAAGGACGTTCTCTTAGAGAAGTCCCGTGATATGGGCGCATCGTGGATGGTTCTAACCATCTTCTTCTGGCAATGGTGCTTCCACCCCTACTCTGCAATGGGACTCGTATCCCGTACCGAAGACGCTGTAGATAAGAGCGATGATCCTGATACGTTGATGTGGAAGCTGGACTTTCACTTCAAGAACCTTCCTTCTTTCCTACAACCGAATCTACAGAAGAACGACAGATCGAGTCTGAAGTTCAAACAGCCAGAGAATGAGTCTACTATAGTAGGTTATTCTGCTACTGGGGACGTGGCCCGTGGTGGACGTAAGTTGGCGTTCATGATGGACGAACTCGCTGCATTTAAGGCCGACGATGGCTATGCGGCCTACGCCTCTACACAGCACGTCACAGACTCAAGGATCATGCTTTCTACCCCACAGGGCGCAGCGGGAATCTTCTACGAGGTGGCAAACGCCGAGTCTCCTGACATCGAGGTAGTTACCCTTCCCTGGTTTCTACATCCCTATAAATCCAAGGGTTTGTACCGCTCTAAAAGGAATGTTCACGGAAGGTACGAGTTGGAAGTTCTCGATACAGAAGAGGACTATGAATATATCCTTGATGGGAAGATACGCTCACCCTGGTACGACAAAGAGTGCCGCAGAAGCCCCGTCCAAAGGTTGATAGCACAGGAACTCGATATTGACTACTCAGGATCAGGTAGCCAGTTCTATGACTCAGAATCTCTCAAACATGGCGAAGATACCTGCATGGAACCGTTCCACACAGGGGATTTGGACTTTGTACCCGAAGTCATGGAACCTGAGTGGCTCTCTGTCCCGAACGGTAGGTTGAAGATCTGGACGCCCCTAGTCAACGGTGTCCCACCCCAGGATCGAAGATACGTCATTGGATGCGACATAGCATCGGGAAAAGGTGGGCCAGGATCTACAAATCACGCTGCTGTGGTAATCGACGTAACCACAGGTTTTAAGGTTGCTGAGTTTGCGTGTAATGACATTTCCGTAGTAGATTACGCTAGATACGTTAGGGCTTTAGGTAAGTTCTTTAAAGGCTTGTACGAAGAGGCATATTTGATCTGGGAAGACAACGGCCCCGGTGGGGCGTTTGGCTCCCACGTTATTGAATTCGGGTATGCCCATTATTTTATGCGTACTAACGAATCGAACATTAAAAAGAAAAAGACTTTCACCCCCGGTTGGTGGTCAACGCCACAGACTAAGTTGATGCTTCTTTCAAACCACGCCAAAGCACTCGCAAGCGGTGACTACACTGAGCGAAGTACGTTGTGCATCAACGAGTGCAAGGATTACGTCTATAGCGGGCAGAAGGTTGTCCATCAGAAGTCTTTACATTCAGAAGATCCTGCCCACGGTGGCGATAACCACGGTGACAGGGTAATTGCTACGGCGGTGGCTTGGCGTGGGATTATGGATCGGCCAGCAATCAAACTCAAGAAGACGCCTACGAGTGATCTCGCTCCACCGCCCTATAGTTTCGCAGCTAGACGCAAGAAACATCTCAAACGAAAAGAGCAGGAGCTATCGTGGTAACAGTACCCAAACTCAGGGCAGTAGTCTCCCAGAACTACCGTAAACTCCAGCCCTACAGACGAAATACCTACGAATCAGTCCGACAGTATGTAGGTAAGCACTACTCAGAGGATGGAACCAGTGACAGGGTTCCGATGAACTACATCAAACTCGGCTCTCAGATATACGGCAGGCTATTAGCCTCTCGTATGCCGCAGATTACTGTCACCACCAATAATCAGGAAATGAAGCACATCGCTGCCAGGGCGCAACGCCTCGGTAACGGGATGTTAAAAGAGATTGATCTTGGCTCAAAGATTCGAGAGTGGGTTAATGCCGCACTATTCGGAATGGGTATCCTGAAGGTTGGTTGGGAACAAACAAACATCATGGACTATCAGACAGAGATGGGCGAAGTATTACCCATCCCTGTAGGGCAGACATTTGCAGAGAACATCCTTTTAGAAGACTGGGTGCAGGACTTACAGGCCAAAGGCAAGCCTTGGGAACATTGTTCTTTCATGGGCCATAAGTACCGAATGCCCCTGGAACACGCCAAGAACTTCCCAGACTGGAACAAGGAAGCCCAACAGTCTCTAGGTGAGCTACTACCCTCAAAGACAAACGAAACGGGTGACGCGAAGATAGGAACCATCAGTGGCGGTGAAGGGCAAACCGCAGAGAAGCTAATCAAAGAAGTTGAACTGTGGGAAATCTACCTGCCTGATACGAATGAACTTATTACTTTCTCTGCATCGAATGATTCATCGGACGACTTAGCCCACACAAACGAGCCTCTAGCGATCAGGAAGTGGGAAGGCCCGAAGGATGGGCCTATGTATGCAGGCCCGTATCATTTCCTGGGCTTTGACTGGCCGGTAGGACAGTGTATGCCCGTACCCCCAGTAGCTCACTGGCGGGACGTACACGAACTAGCAAACCAGATTCTTAACAAGAACGCCCGCAAAGCTATCAGGCAGAAGACAATCTTTGGTTTTCAGTCAGGCCATGACGAAGACGCCCGCAGACAAAGAGAAGCGGGTGACGGTGAGATGGTTCAGATGAACGATCCCAACTCTGTGAAGGTATTCGACAATCCAGGCATAGATCAGCAGTTAATGTCCTATGCGATGTCCCTTGATAATATCATGGACAAGATTGGCGGTAACTTGAGTGCGCTTGGTGGTTTAGGCCCACAGTCGGAAACCGTAGGCCAGGACAGCATGAACCTGGGACAAGCTCAGTCTCAGCTTGAGGACATGAAGAACGAAACATTCGAGGGTGTGAGAAGCGTAGTCAGAAGCCTTCTGTACTACTGGTGGAACGATCCACTCAAGGACTTTGATGACGTTATCCACGTCAGCGACAAGATAGAGGTTCCCTTCACAATCCCCGCCGAAGCACGCGGTGAGATGTGGCATGAGTTGAACTTCGACATTCGCCCCTTCTCAATGAAATATACAAGCCCCGAACAGCGGGCTGGGTTCCTAACAGAACTAGTAAGCAACCCTGTACTCTTGCAGATGTTACAAGAAAACGGGCGCATGTTTGATATTGACCAAATTATCAAGTTGCTGTCAGAGTACAACAATGTCCCAGAACTCTTGGATATTGTTAAAACCCAGGATGGGATGCCGTTACCTGTTGGACAAGGATCGTTAGGACAGAAGCCGGGTTCCAAGATGCCGCCGCAGACTACGAGAACGTATGAGAGAGTTAGTAAGCCTGGGGCGACGGATCGAGGAAACCAGCAGATGCTTCAGCAGATGATGGCAGCACAAGGAAACCAAAAGCCCCAGATGAACAGTGGCTCTGCTCCACCCGGATAACCTGACGCGAACTACAGAAGACATAGTTGAAAAGTTTATTTACGCCCTTTTAAGTGAGGAAGATGCCTACGTCGAAGCGGTGGAACATTCAGACACCGAGTTAGAAGTGAGCATAATTTTACCGAAGGAAACACACCCGTTGCCCGAGTCTTTTCTAAGAAGTCGTTTACAGGGCATGGGTTGGAGATTAGATGAGCGAGATTAGAAAACACTATTTGTACAAGGATGAGAACGGCGACTTAACGTGGCACGATCATCCACAGGATCAGGAAAAGGGTTCTGCCCCGCCTCAATATTGGTCTCACAACTTAGGCGTAAACCCCAACCAGATTCCTGATTTACAGGCACATCTTGGCAAGCATGGCTTAGGAAGCACCGAGATACGCCCAGATGGTGCGGTAAAGATTAGAAGCAACGGACACCGAAACAAACTCCTAGAAGCCTCTGGTATGCACGACAGAGATGCTTGTTACAGACAAAGGGCTAAATAATGGCGAGGCCTCCAATGAAGCAGGGACTGTATGGCATAACCGGGCCGGGGGGGCCAAAGGCCGGGTTTACTGGTTATATGTGGAAAGACCGCTCGGGGGTGACTCCAGCCGGAAAGCGTTTTGGGGGCCAGTTCCATACCCTTGACGCAGAGACCGCAGAGCGGCTGAGAAAAGAATATGCCTCGGGAGGCATGGGGCCAAATATTGGAAGCATGATGGCCAATGATTACTCCCCCCAAAACACCGGCGGTTTGGGCCAAAGTCCACCACCGAATCCTGCCGGTGTCGGGTGGGGCCAAAGTCCACCGTCTACTTCATACATGGGCGGTGGTGGCGGGATGGTTGTGGGCGGTGGTGGCGGCATGGGCGGCGGGTTTGGTGGTGGTCGACGTTCTAGGCGTGGTGGCGGCCAATCCAATGCCTTTAGTAATTACAGTAAAAGTCTAGGAAATCGTCGAATGTTCTAAGGAGAAACAAATGTCAGAGAATGAATTACCTGAAAACGTACAAGATGCCATTTTGGATGCTGAACTTACGGCAGACGATAAGTTAGTCGCCGAAGAGCAGGCCAAAACCGAACTAGGTTCAGATGAGTCTATTCTAGACTTAAAGCCTAGTGAGGAGTCGAGTGAGCCGAGGGAACAGTCTGAGGAGCCTACACAGGGTGATCCTCAAAGCAACGGGTACACAGACTACCAACTTTCAAGGGCGCACGATCTTGGATTCTCAGAGCAGGAGATATCTTCCTTTGAGTCTCCCGGCCACCTTGAATATTGGATGAACAAGATGGATCAGCAGATGCTCAACCGATTTCAAGGTTATGAGCAGCAGATACAAGAACTCCAACAACAACCTGTAGAGCAACCGCCTCAAGAGCCTTCTCCAGAATTACCCGAGAACTACAAGTTACAGTTCGACGAGTACATGGATGAGGGCATAGCCGGGAACTTCAAAAAGCTCCAGGCACAAGTAGAAGAAATGCAAAAGTACCATGCTGATGTTGCAACACATGAACAAGAGCAGGTACAAATAGATAACATTACTGGGTTTGAAGACGCAATTTCCGAACTCGGGGATGGATACCATTCCTTATTGGGAACGTCGTCCGAAGAACGCTCTGTTCCAAGTTCTGAGGCAAATAAAAACGCCTCACACTTGTGGGAGGTTTTCGGACAACTACAACAGATTAGTCCCAATATGACGAATGAAGACTTGTTTCGACGCGCCGTAGGTGTGTCGTTTCCAGATTTTCAAGTTGAACAGGCAACTAGGGAATCTCAGGCAAGGCTCGCGGATCGTCTCCGTGATGCTTCGGGCCGTTTTGTCGCTAGGCCGTCAAAGCGGGCGAGTTCGCCTATCGCTCCTGGGGAAGACTCAGAGTGGTACGAATCGTTCGATCAAATGGCGTCCGAACGGGGATGGAACACCGCCCCTCGAATGTCTGTAGAGGAACTATTTGATAACTAATGGAGTGTTACTATGGCAGTCAACATCCTATCGGATGCTGATATTGCTGACCTTATCAAAGGTACGCAACATCACTTAGGGAAGAATAAGTTTACTTCCCTGATGACTGACTTACAGCACCACGAAGCTGCCAAGCGGATCATGACTAAAGATAAAGTCGAGATCCAGGGTGGCGATCAGATTCAGCGCAATATTGCTGTCAAGAACAGCGGTAATGCTCGTCAGGTTGGTATGTTCCAGACTGACGATGTTTCGATTCCAGATCTACTCCAGCAGATTAAAGCACCGTGGAAGCACACGGTGACGGAGTGGGCTTGGGAACGACGCGAAGCGTTGATTCAAGTCGGGCAGAACACAGTTCTGTCGGTGCTGAAGTTACGCCGTGCTGGTGCGCTTGTTGCTCAAGCGGATCACATGGAAACGCAGTTTTGGAGTAAGCCAGCTTCTAGTTCTAATGAACTGGATGTTTTTGGTGTTCCTTATTGGGTAGTGTCTGACACTACTACTGCGGCTGGTGCGTTTAATGGTGGAAACCCGAGTGGGTTTTCTAGTGGAGCAGGTGGTTTAGACAGCAGTACTTATACTCGCTGGAAGAACTACACGTTCAACTATTCCGCTATGACGGATCAGGATGCTCTTGCGAAAATGCGTCGGTGTTATCGCAAGACAAACTTCAAGAGTCCCATTGATGTCAACGATTACCGTAAAGGTAATGGAAGCGCAATGAGAATCTATATGGATGAAACCACGCTTGATGATTACGAATCTTTGGTTCGTAAGCAGAACGACAATCTTGGTAATGATGCTGCGAAGTATCAGGACGAGACTGTTTTCAAGCGTACCCCTGTCGTTTGGGTTCCGTATTTGGATGATAACTCATCCGAGACAAATCCAATTTACTTCCTCAACTTCAACAATTTCCACCCGATCTTCTTGAAGGGCGATGTCCTTCGAGAAACTGAGCCTGAGAAGGCCCCCGGTCAGCACAACGTATTCGTTGTTTACGTTGACACGACTTGGAATCTTCTCTGCACAGATCGTCGGGCCCAGGCAATTGGTACTAAGGTATAAGGAGCTTAATCATGGCATTTACACCGCTTGTACAGTACAAGGGTAAGAATGATGACCGTGGTCCCAGCCCAATTATCTGGTCTGATTTGCCACGGGATATTCAAGATCCGAATGTGGGTTTTGAGTTTTTTGACGATTTCCTCAATCAGAACACGATTGTTGCCGGTACGGGTAGCACTGATAAGTATGGCAGTTATGGCGATACTGGTGTTACCTTTACGCAAAAAGCGGCAGTAGTTGGTGGGCAAGTAGAGATTGCCGGAAACGATGCTGATAACGACGAGGCTGTGCTTACAACACATGGCCCCATCGCTCAGGTATCGGATACGGCGGGCGATGACCGCAAATTGTGGTTTGAAGCTCGCTTTTCAAAGGCGTCTATTGCCAACAACGGTTTAGGGTTTTTCTTGGGATTGGCGTTTGATCATGGATCAAGCGTACCTATTTCCAATACCCTGGCGTTGACTGATGACGATGCCAATCTGGGTGCGTTTTCGTATCTCGGTTTCCATTGTGATCAAGCCGATGGCGATGCCATTGACTTTGTTTACAAGGCCGAGGGACAGGCGCAGACAGTGGCGATTGCTGGAGTGCAAGTTCCGGTAGCTAATACGTTCTATAAGTTTGGCTTCAAGTACGATCCTAATGCACTCACCTCTAAGAGGATTACGGTGTATGTGGATGGTACTGAGCAGACGACGTATGTTACTGGAACCAACATTGCGGCGGCTACTTTCCCTGATGCTGAGCCTCTTGGCCTAGTCCTTGTGACAAAGGTTGGCGCGGCATCGGAAGTGGCATCGCAGCTTGATTGGTGGAAAGTTGCGCAGCTTTACGAAGAGGCGTAACAAAAAGTGTTGTTAATCCTTCGCGGGTTGGGGGCAACCCCAGCCCGCAAGGTTTTTTAAGGAAAAAAGAAATGCCCAATACACCAGAGGCTCAAGCCCTGATGCAGAAATTGATGGAAGAGGGTTTGTCTGAGGAGGAGGCCTATAGGGAGGCCGAGAGGATATTGTCGGACAGGGGGCGATACCCAGAAGCCCCGCCCGATCTACCGGAGCCATATAGGACAACTATAGAGGGTATCAGACAAAAGCGAAGGGACAGAAAAAAAACGTTTGAGGCCAGCAGGAGCCGAAATTTTCGCGATAGGGCTTTCGATTATGCCCCACAGTGGAGGCAGGACGAACAAGAATAAGGAGAAACACATGCAGGCGACACGAAGACAATTCGATCAGTTACTACAGATGTTAAAGGGAACCAAGCTGCCCATTAGTTTGCTGCGACTGGTAGAGTCTGGAAACAACTACAAGAAGCCTATCTTTGGTGGTGGATTTATGAATGGGCCAGAGTTGATTCCAGTATTAGTTTCGTGGGAAGCAGCGAAGCTAGACAAAACAAAGACAGTATCCACCTATAACGAGTACCTCAATTATCAGGACGTTGAGGAAAAGGTGGTTGAGCCGGTTGAGAAGAAGGTTTCCAAGGTGATCCGCAAGAAAAAGGTAGCCGCTGCACATGGCTGAATCCAGTCTATCAATTCAGTACAGTGATCTTAGGCGCGAGATCGGCATGGAGGTTGGCTATGATCGCGATCCTTCCAACTGGACTGCCCAACAGGTAGACGATGTAGACTACATCATCAAGCAGGCTTTGAGATCGGTGTATCACCCACCGCCACTTCCCAATGAGGCCATTGCCCATGAGTGGTCCTTCATGCGCCCCACTACTACGATCACTACTACTGCAACGGATACTACAGGGACGGTGACTGTGGCTAGTGGCGT